>Ga0182746_1000042_pt1 | contig 242011 bp, 182 predicted proteins | sample eDN3rd30CBELigOP_FD_128881 | JGI IMG/M metagenome (GOLD analysis project Ga0182746, IMG submission 128881) | Enriched Organic Plus compost microbial communities from Emeryville, California, USA - eDNA 3rd pass 30_C BE-Lig OP (version 2) (version 2) ...
CAGTCAAACGGGATCAGCTCGAAGTTATCGCATTGACTAATGAAGAGTTTTTAAGACTGTACAACCTTGATTTATCCGGTAGTGGTCATGTAGTGATTGCCGAGAAGCCTAAGAAGAGAACCATATCGCATAATGTATTATCCAAGATCCGGGACGTGTTTTGTTTTTCTTGTGTTACGGGGCTGCGGTTTTCGGATTTAAAGCAACTCAAACGGGAGCATATCAAACACGGTATTATCAGACTAACCGCAACCAAGACAAGGGAAATAAACGAAATACCCTTGACACAATATGCGGTCGAGATACTGAAACGTTATAGCGATCATCTAAAACCTTTGCCCCTGATCAGTAGCCAAAAATTCAATGACTATCTAAAAATACTATGTGAATATGCTGGCATCGACGAACCGATCGAAATAGTGCGATATAAGGGCGCAGAGCGTACCGCTAAGACTTTCCCTAAGTACAAGTTAGTTTCTGCCCATACGGGGCGCAAAACGTTCGCTACGCTGTCTTTAGAAAAGGGATTGAATGCAGAGGAGGTAATGTCGATTACGGGCCATAAGTCTTATGCAAGTTTTAAACGCTATGTTAAGGTAACAGAGGAACGTAAAAAACAAGTAATGATCGATGCGTGGGGAGCACCCGAACTATTAACCAAAGTGAATTAGCGATGACGGATAAAATAAAGAACTTACTGCAGTTTATTGAATACTTGCATTCCAATATTGACAATTTCAAAAAGTATAACAGCACAATGTCCGAAATTAATTTATTAAGAGCTGAACAAAGCAAACTACGTCCAAGGGAATATATCCCCGATCGGATTGAATATGACAGGCTGCAATCGGATATTGTGGATAAGGCGGAGATAATATCAGAAAACATCATTAATCCGACAAAAAGCAAAGCAATCGAATTAGGTATTTATATCCCCATTCAAGGTATAATAGGAGGTCGATGGGCTATATCGGAAGCCGACGTTATGCAGGGCGGTTTTGGTTTAGATGACGTTCCGATCATGTTAAAGTATAAAACCATGTATATCGAATACCGTACGTGTACGAATGAAAATTACTTCCAAAACCTTTTCTTTGCTGACCTTGATCGGGAACTCGCTGAAATATTCAAACAGTTTGATAAAGGTGCGGTTAGGGAATTTAGCGAAGTTCCTATTATCCAATTATCGCCTATCCAATTCCCGGAGCTTGTGACAATACAAAGAGACAATAATGATACGCAAACGGCAGACCCCAACCAAGGTAAAAACACAACCACTAAAGTCGGTACAGTTATTTTTTCTGAACAAACGGTATCAGATATAATTGCCGTTTTGGGGGATAAAGTGGATAACGTAGATAATTTGCGGTTTTTGCTTAAAGGAAATGATATTGTAGTAAACTTTATTGGTCAAAGAAACCAATTAGCTGATTTATTCAAAAGGATAAATAAGGATCGGATATATCAAGATACTGTTTTATCAAGGTGGGTAACGGCGAACTTTACTGCGAATGGTGCAGAACTAAGATATAACACTATTTATGATGTTATAAGGGGACAAACAGAAGTCACGAAAAATAAACGCATCGGATTAGACATATTTCCGATCTAACAATACTCTATACCACCCCTATACACGCCCTAAGGGCTTGATTTGGGTATGCTTTCCCTTATTATTTAGTGTCATGTTTAACATAATAGAGCAAGACATGACACAGATTAGTTTTGAAACGCTACCCCAAGAGGTAGCCCGTTTGCACCAAAGGTTTGATGCTTTGGAGCTGGCAGTATGTAACCGTAAATTGGAAGATCCCGAACCGATCGAGATAATCGACGGGGCTACATTATGCTATAAGCTGGACATCACGCGCCAAACCTTAGCCCGGTGGCGAAAAACAAACCGCATCCCATTTATACAAGCTGGTGCAGTCATTCGGTATGACCTAAATAAGGTAATCGAAGCATTAGAAAACCGCAAAAAGAAAGGGGGTTATAATGGCTAAGCACCAAAACAACCCCCGGGCACACAACAAATATAAAGCAAATAATCTAAAGGGATACTTTGATAGCCAAATGGAAGTATTTACACACTACCTAACCGAACATACGGCCACGTGTGCAATGGTATCGGCTGAAACTGGAATACCCGAGAAGAACCTCACACGGTACAAAAAGGAACTGGAGGATAAAGGTTTGCTTAGGGTGCTATTTGTTGCCACGTGCAAGCATACCCGATTTAAAGCCGGGTATCTAACGACAAACCCCGAGATCATACAAAGCCTGAAAGGGGGTAAAAAATGACTTTGATAGAAGAAACCGAAACGCACCAAGTGTATGTTAGCTATTGGGGGGAGCACCCTATAAGGTTTGTACGTGACAAGTCAACAGGCGAAACATTGGCAAGCAGCGAAGATATGGCGCAAGCAATGGGTTATAATTCCTTACATGAGCTGTTAATTCAAAACCCCGGAAGCATGGATGTTTATTTGGATGCCATGAATGACGGAAAAATAAAGGAAAACGGTTTTTACAAGTGCGGTGAGTAAGAGGGGGATTAGTGTATGTACGACTATGTATATTTAGCGACTTATGAGCCTGAAACAATGCAGCATTTAGCAACCCATCCCGGATTATCTTTCGTGTCTGATATAAATATGGACACGGGAGAGATCCGCACGGTGGGGACACGCAAACTGATTAAAAGAGAAGCCAAAGATCACGGGCTGAAATTTATCCTTTACAGCAATGGCCGAATAGAGATAAAAGGCAGTCTGCATAAGTTCTACAATAGCGTAACACAAGGCGAAGAGGCAAATTACAACCTATTCACGTATTCCGATGCGGTCAGAGCTATTGAACTACTTAATCAGATGTACGGTATCATTCCAAGTAAAACGACTGTACACAATATCGAAACGGGCTTAAACGTGATACTGCATAATGCTTACACAAATGATGTGCTTGATTATTTCGTGGCATTCAAAAATAAAGCATTCAGCAAAATGAATATCAAGGATTGCCCAGCTGGCAAAGGATTAGAGGTTTACTTTAGCCAATACGGGATAAAGGTCTACAACAAGGGGGCAATGTATGCACAATCTAATGAAGTGCTGCGGTTTGAAGTAAAGTATATCAAGATGCAGTCCTTTGATGGTGGTTTAAGCCTTGTGGACCTAACCAATATCGACGTATGGACAAACTTATCTAAACGGCTGGAAAGTGCCTTGTACGATGTTGTATTCACGGATAAATTCAATACAAAGGAATTGACCAAACCGGAAGCTAAACTATTCCAGTTTTGTGATAATCCTAAAAATTGGGAACGAGTGGATAAGAAAAAACGATACAAGGCTAAAGAGCAATTTATAACGCTGATCAATTCCAAAGGGCTATACAAGTTTAGGGACTTTTTTACCGAGCAATTTCGCACAATAATAGATCAGATGCTGGATAAAAAGAGGGACTTTTTTACCGAGTTGCAAAATAGTGAAAAGGGACTTTTTTACCCTTTAAGTAGTAGGTCAATAAGTCCCCTTTGTAGTTTTGAGGCTTTAAAATCTAAGTACTCATTTTACTTTGATAAATACACTGATCGTTTTTGCTCATTAACTGGATTGCCTTTGGTGCATTATTCAAAGAGATCAAAGAATATGAACCCTAAAACATTGGCATATTTAGATGAGAATTGCAAGGATCTTTATGAGCTTTTGAGAGTTCAGTATAAGGGATCATTTATGGGTTTTACAAGTAAGGAGCGAACCGAATATGAATACATAGCTAAACAGATAAGAAACAGTTTATCTAACCCTAAACCATATCGGGATAATGCACCCCGGCTAAACCCGGGAGGGCAACTAAATATGTTTTAGATAAGTGCTAAATTTATTAGCGAAGTGAAACTTAATGCTTTCGAACCGAGTAAGTTTTGCTTACGCAGTTGATCGAAGAACTTTTGATAGTAACTTTTGCTTACGGTCAATTTTTCTGAACGGTATAAACAGCGCTCACTTTTATAATATCATCAAAAACGACATTATAATATCGGATATTCCGACATTTTACAAATCTTCACAAAATGGAAGCAAAAAAGAAAACGATCATTACAGCATTAAAAAACAGTTTCGGTAATATATCCAAGGCGTGCGAGAGTGCCGGCATATCCCGGAGAACATTCTACAACTGGAAAGACGAAGATCCAGACTTTCGGGATGAGCTGGACGGGATAAATGAATACATATTGGATAGAGTAGAAAACAGTTTGTTAGACCTCATCGAGGGGGGCAATGTGACTGCAACGATTTTCTACCTAAAGACCAAAGGAAAGCACCGTGGGTATATTGAAAAGCAAGAACTGGATCACCACGGACTAAGCACAACGATTATCAATTTGGGGTCTGGTATCAAACCCGATGATGATTAGTGAACGTCGACAAAGATTTTTCCGAAGTCATTACGCGTGTATAGGGTTATTTATGCGTATAGTCCTATTTATCAGTCGAGTGACCAATACGCGCACGCACGCGCACGCGAGGCAAGATTTTATGCCAGTCATTACACGTGCGACGGTATAACAAATCGTTAGGTCATCATATCATTGCACCGATCGGAACAGTACGCGTTTTCTTACATAATAAAAAAAGGGATGCGGTTAAACATCCCTTAATCATTCGCGCAAACGTTTCATTACTTCATCAGGCTTTATACCTTGTTTTCTGCAATGTGCCTACCTACATATTCATTAAATGCTTTGTTGCGGTCGATATGCCCCTCATCCGTCAAGGCTCGTACGTTTGCTATTTTTCTATAATCGAGACTATCTAAATAACTCATAATCCTAAAGAGGTCGCGAAACATTTGGCGGTCGTGTTCAAACTTCTCTTTAACAGCCATATCCAAGCAATATTCCATCATGACGAACACGTCATGTTCCCGGGCAAATTGGGCTAACCAGTCTAAAATCTCATTTTCGATAGTTTTTAAACCGATCGTTTCATAATAGTCCCAAATCATTTTTTTCTGTTCAGGCGTGAATTGATCATACGGTTCGATTGATGCTTCAATTCTCTTTTTAATTGTGTCCATAAGGCTAAAATTTAAAACGTAAGTAATTAGTTATTTAAAAAAGTGAATAAACGATTTGATAAACAAAGAAGCCCTGCACAAGTTTGCGCAAGGCTATACGTTTTAAAGAGTACCTTAGGGAGGCACTACCACAAAGATAATGATAAATAACAAAGGCGATGCAGCCAAACAGGGTTAAATCCGCCCCACAATCCGCCCCACAATAAAAAAAGAAAAGGCAACCAACTGAAAAACAATCGATTACCTTTGTATATTGTCGGGATGGCCGGATTTGAACCGACGACCTCCAGCACCCCATGCTGGCGCGATACCGGGCTACGCTACATCCCGAAAAGGAAGACAAAAATACAAATTTATCGTGAATCTAAAAAATACAAATAAGGATTTTTTACTTGCAAGACTTCATGGGTCTGTGTTAGAAGCAAACCCATCAAGTCTTGATAACCTTATTCCTTCTTCAGCCCATTCTCCAACGCATCCCACAACCCTTTCCGCAATGGATTGTAACGTGGCACGGTCACGTGGCACACATCAAAGACCAACACTCCCCCATTCGATCGGTTGTACATATATTTGATAGCCTCACTGATATCCGCTTCAGAATCAAAAGTCACATTTCCCACGTCAATACCCGAATATACTTTTGTCTTATTTCGAGTAATATACTCTACTCCATTCATGGATCCTTCTATGCTCCACCAATGGTACTTCAGATTAGCTGTTGCAGGATTGTCTTTTAGATACAATTGCTTATAATAATTTCCCGAAAAGAACAGGTCCAATTGCTCCGCATAGCCCGTTTCTTTATATCCCGGTATAGCAAATGAAAATGTCAGTTCTTCATCATAAAACGGATCATACGTTTCACTGGCATAGTTATTCCCTTGCTGATAATAGGTATTGTACCATGCGCCCGAATAGGCTCCCAGCTCCACACTTGGTGCTACAGCTTTGAGCTCCTGACGCGTTCTGGCAAAGAAGTCCCGCAATACTTTTGCCCGAAAATAGAGCCATTTTTTGTAGTATTTGCCTGTTGCATTCGGTTCGGCATTGCTCCCTACCACTTTCCATGAACTGACGATATCTTTTGGAAAGTCCATGAACTTTGCCTGATTATCGTTGTATTTTTCTTCTAAAAACCGGATGAATAGTTCCTTGCTCAAATCCGAAAAATCAGCATCAATTCCCCGGTATCGACAATAATCTAACACTATACCATCCGGTTGGAACTTGGTTGCCATTTCTTTGATGATACCTATCGTCAACTCCTGTACCTCTTCGGCTGCCGGATTGAGAAAGAAATTGCCCCCAGTCGTAGAAATCGGCACCCTATTTCCAGAAGCATTGACCACAATGGATTCATATTGCCTAAAGTCAGGATTGCCATATACATAGCCTGTGCCTGTACCGGAATTTCCGTACACAAAAGTATTTATACCAAAATAGATTTTCATCTGTCGGCTTCGGGCTTCATTTACCATGAATTCTACATAGTCCGGAAGCATGGTAAAGCCATTGTAAGAAGACAACTTTTGTGTATAGGCCGACTCATATAAAGTAAAACCCGTGTTGTGCTTGATATCAAGGACCAAACCATTGATACCTACATGCTTCAAGCTATCCAAAATCAATTTGATATCGTCTTTGTCCCTAAACCTACCCGGCCCCTGGAAAACATTGGCCTGAGCATCTACCCATACAAAAGCATTGTGTCCTGGCGTCCATGTTTCGATGATTTCGTCCTCTACGGGTGGAAGCACAGTTTTGGCTTCTTTCTTACAGCCTTGAAAGAGTCCACTCAAGGAGGTGAAAAGTATTAAAGCTGACGATATAGCTAACATTTTTATATTTTTTCTTTTCATAACATTCTTAATTGGCGGAATAAACGGTAAACTCATACGCCCATATACCATATCCCGTGTGTAACATATAGACCTGCATACGATCTCCATCATGTGAATAACCAACAGCTATATCCCCAGTTCCTGGTCCCGTAGTCGAAAGTGGCGAAACCAATGTTTCGGAATTGAATACATTGAATGAAGGATATAGTGATGACGATGTCTGTGTGCCCAACATCTGTGGATTGGTAATATCAAACATAGACAATCCCATTCTTCTCAACGTATAATTGGCAAAATACCGACCTAAAAACGCATAAGTAGCATTATTAAATCGACCTATCGCCAACGCATTCATGAAAGTCGTATTTCCCCGGCTTTGTAAACTGACGGCATTGATCTGATTATTCGTCGTAGCATCCATATAAGAAAAATCATTTTGTTGGCCCAACAAATAATTTGATGTGACAGAAGGATTTATGTATTGGATTTCGGGATAATAACCTATATGGTTTCCTGCAATACCGGACATGGTCACCACGGCAGGTGTTTGGGACACGAGTACGCCATTCTTGACTTCCCAACGATAAAAGGCCTTTGTCACGGAAGCCGGTGAAGTAATGACGGCATCACCGTCTAGATTCCCCGTGATATTCAAACGTCTTCCCGTACTACGATCTGCTGTAGTCGGAAGCGCCGTATTTGCATTCGTTGTATTAATCAACAGTTCCGGATCATCATCAAATACATCTGTATATTTATAAATACGGATATTCTGTCCATAAGCTGCTCTGTTTACGGCCAGCAACTTACCTGTTTCATCGGCTACCAATTGGTTGGATTGGCTCAATGCTCCGCTACTTGCCGTAAATGGCATATACATATCCCGGACATATTCTCCGGTGAATCTATTGAATACCCTATACCTGGAATTACCCGTCGTACCGGTTGTCGTAATAATCAAATAATCACCGCTAACCGCAATACACGACTCCAGATCACCTGTAAAGTCCCATTCTGCCCCTTCTTTTACCCACAGGCTCCGATGTATTCCGAAACCATAAGGTAGTCTGATCGGTTCCATCAGAACGATTTTATACTCCTTTTCTACATTTCCCGGAGCCGATATAGTCAGGGTCTGTGGTGTATTCAGGTCAAGGACGGTTCCCGATTGTATTGATGATGTTGCATGCTTATTGATCGTAAACGTAAGGGTGGTCTGTGACATATCCAATCCCGATAGCACGAAGAAACGTAACTCGTCATTGATCAGAATACCTTCCACCTCTTGCGTGGCACCATCCATCTCAAAGCTGATCTTGGAATCAGAAATGCTCGTATCCCCCACTTTCTTAGCCTTGATCACATATTTTTTTTCGACACCTGTACCCGAAATCACATAGAAATCCAGAGGCTTGGTCAAGTCCATAGGCTCTCCAAATTTGACCGATAGCTTTGCATCCGATGAAATCGTTGCCCGCACAATGATTTTGGAGAGATCTGTCTCAAAATCGCTATCGACCGGATAATAATAAGGAATATCAAAATAAATCGTGTCGTTGCTATATCGGGGTTCAAACAATCTGTCTGGTCCCGACCCTTCTATATTGGCAAAAATGTCCGATATAAGCGCTTCTGATCCTCTTTCAATGGCTACCTCCTTATCACATGAGTAAAGTATGGCCAAAAAGAACAGCAATACATATAAAACTTTTCTTTTCATAATTTTAAAATTTAATTACCAACCTTGTATTGGAGTTATACCTTTGTTTCTCTGTGTCTCTGCAATAGGAATAGGCAAATAGTACATTCTCCCCACAAATTCCCTATCCCTGGTATCACAGACCACCGTCTCGTATATATACCCGCTGCCCGGATTACTGATCTTATGTCCGGTAAACCGGATATTGTTGAGTTTGATATGAGCCTGGCGCCATCTGCGCAGATCCCAATAACGATGCCCTTCAAAGGCCAATTCTACGATACGTTCATGTTGCAGTGCTTCGAACAGTTGTTCTTTGGTATTGGCGACCACATCGGGCAGCCCTCGCTTATTCCGCAGTTTGTTCAGTGTATTTTTTCCATCGGTCAGTCTATCCGAAAGAATCTGCGCCTCACTCAATATCAGCAATACTTCGGCATAGCGTATTTCGTGCCAGCTTTGCGTACTCCGGTTCTGTATAAAATTAGTGTTGGTAGGATCCAACATCTTTTTTGCATAGTATCCCGTTACGGTTTTTCTGGGCTCGGAGATAGATCCCATTTGTACAAAACCATCTGTGGTACCATCTACGGTAGTATTCAATGTACGGCCTTTCCATGTCGAGCCATTGTAAAGTATCGTCGCGTAAAACCGTGGTTCACGGTTAATATACGGATCGGCAGCATGGGAAGGATTGGCCCAGTTGAATCTGCTTCCATCCGCCATTTCAAACTCATCGACCAGCTCGGCCGTAGGCACACCATAGACCAATACTTGTCCCGGCGCATCACCAGGAGGGACAAAACCCAAGTCATACAAGTGAGTAACAAATTGGGGCACATAGTCTATTCTAAAAATAGACTCTTTGTTATCAGCGGTGTTAAAGATTTTTGCAAAGTCACTTTCCAGGTCATAATAGCCTTCATTGGCCAGACCTACGACACCTTGTGCGGCAGCGATGGCATTTTCGTAGTATGTTTTTGCCTTGCCGTGATCAATGCCCGTCTTCGAATCGTTGTTATAGAGTTTTTTATCAAATTCAGCAATGGAAGCAGCTTGAATCCACGTTCTGGCCAACATCGCTAAGGCCGCCCCTTTTGTAGCCTTGCCTACGAAAGCTTCTGTTTGCTTTTTTGGCAAATGTTCGGCCGCGAAGGCAAAATCTTGCGCGATAAAATTCAAACAATCATCTTCGGAGGAGCGATCGTTTGTCAGCGAGGCATGACCATCAATATGATCAATGATCACAAAACTTCCGTGTATACGAGCTAGCCAAAAATAGACGTAGCCACGTATGAATCTAGCCTCTGCCTCATAAGCCAATTGTTGTGTTTCAGTTGTTTTCGAATAGTTTTTCAAACCATACAAAAATTCATTGATGCGGCGTATACGTGTATAGGCATTAGCCCAATAGCTGATACCTGGTGATGCGGCAGAATACCTCGAAGCATCGGAAGCTAATATATTGACCGTACCATTACCGGAAGCTTCGGACGTGTATTTCATGATATCTGTCAATCCATCCGTAGCATTGTCCGTGCCTACGAAAGAAAGTCGACCGAATTCAAATTTTCTAAATTCCTCGTAAAGTCCATTCAGGTAAAGTTCTATGCTATTTTCGCTATCCCAAATGACTTCCTCGGTGTACCTGTCCGTTGGTACCAAGTCAATGGAACACGAGCCAGCGAAAAACGACAGGGATAATAGATATATAATTATTTTCGTTTTCATAATTTGTCCTTATTTAAATGTTACAGAAACCCCAAAGGCAAACAGTTTTTGCTGTGGATAAAACCCGTTGTTCACGTTCGGCATCTCAGGATCAAAATATTTCAGATAGTCCCAGGTAAATAGATTGGAGGCTGTGGCATGCAATCTCACGCCACCCAATCTTGCTTTTTGCACTACATCTGTCGGAATCGTATAACCGATCTGCAGCGATTTTAGCCGTAGGTATGCACCATTGCGCAGATAACCTGAATTGGCATGGGCATTATGTGCACCCAAAGCAGCCTTGCCGGCAGTCAATCTAGGAAACTCTGCATTGGGATTGTCCGGTGTCCATGAATTTTCTACCAAGAAATAGGGTGCATTACCATTTTGATAGAATGTTCTGGACATGACCGTAAAGGCATCGATGTCCGTCGTACCGGACGATCCTTCGTATGGCCCTGACAGTAATACACTGGAAAGTGCCGCTCCCTGAAACAAAGTCGAGAGATCAAATCCCTTATATTGCAGATCGATGTTCAATCCGTACATGATCTCGGGCATATTGCTTCGACCGATGAATGTCATGTCGTCCGCTCTCGTAAGACGTCCATCGTTATTCAGATCGCGGTATTTATAAAAGCCGGGGGCGACTACTCCACCCGAAGGGGAAACAGCATCTTTGGTCTCTTCCCATGTTTGGTATATACCATCTACGACAAAGCCTAGCTTCTCACCATACGAGCGTCCTACCCTACGTTGCCATTCGGGCAGGTTTTCACTTTCTCTCATTGCTATGATTTTGTTTTTTGCCCAGTTAAAATTTCCGGTAATAGTATATTTGAAGTCGTTGATCTGATCATTGTAACGCAACTGCGCATCTATTCCCCGATTCAGCATTTCACCGTCATTGAATACACTGGGGTAATATCCACCCATCGTTGGCGGAAATATACCCGAAGCCGGGTTCAGAATATCGGTCGTAAAGCGATGAAAGAATTCCAGGTCAAAACCGAATTTGTTTTCCCACCATTGTGATTCGAACCCTATATTATGTGTTGTACTGGTCTCCCACTTCAATTCCGGATTTGGTTGGCTGCTGGTATAGATAGAATTTACAGGAGATCCTCCAATGACATACACCGGATCTTTCGACATTTCATACGTCCGCAAATAAGGGAAAGAAAGCAGTGATGGCCGACCATCTGCCCGTGACGGAAGCCTGTCATTACCAGTCCTCCCTACCGAATACTTCAATTTGAAGAAATTCACGATCGGCAGATTTTCTCTAAAAAAGTTTTCTTGCGAAACAACCCATCCCAAGCCTAATCCGGGAAACATGTCCCACCTGTATTGTTTGGCAAAGTTGACGGATGCATCCCATCGGGAAGCCACTTCCAACAAATATTTAGATTCAAAAGCATAGTTTATCCGAGCTACATAACCTGCCCGCGCATCCTGCGCACTGTACCCCCCCGGCAACACGATATCATCCGGATCTGCACTTCCAAACTCCAATTCGTGCAGGCCATCTAGCGGAAAATTCCGAGCACCGCCAGACAAAACGCCCATCTGATACTTTGACCATTCATATAGGCCCAATACAGAAATATCATGCAATCCAAAAGACCGATTATAGTTGATATAAGGCCTGAATGTCATTCTGTTGTTTTGGTTATGGGACTGCGTTAGTGCAGTCCTCGTAATACCGGGAACCGTACTCAGTTCCACAAATGTCCCCGTCTTTTGATCCCTCGCCCTACCCATCAGTTTATAAGGCTGTAACCAGGTCTTAGCTTCCAGACTGGCCTTATCGTAAGCGGTCAGCAACTGTAAATCCAAGCCTTCAATACCCGGTACGGAAAATTTAAGATTTATATCCCCTTGAAATACGTAATTATTGCGATGTTGGTATCCCGAATGCTCAACGGAAGCCAATGGATTGATCCAGCCGGGCGAACTGTTGTAAGCCGTATATATCCCGTTCTCCGCATACATGGGTAGATTGGGTAGCATCATAGCCGCCTGATAAAACGGATTGAGATAAGACGTATTGTCCGGGGAAATACCCGGTGTCTTCCCCACCTCGACCCGATAAGCCAGATTGAGGTCCGCCGATAGCAGATTCGTCAATTTTGACGACACATTGGTACGGACATTGTACCGCTTGAAGTTCGTATTCTTGATTACACCTCCTTGATCCAGGTGCGAGAGGGACGAGAAATACCGGGACTTTTCATTACCTCCCGAAATAGAAACGGAGTGGTGTTGGGATTTACTGTTGTTGGCCAACAATTCGCCTACCCAATCTGTCTGACCAAACAAAGGATTCGTATTCGTACCGTCGTATATGGAACGTATCAGTTTAGGGCCATACACATACGGTACTGGATCACTATTTTGATGGATGAGGTAATCATTGTCCATATCTACCCCTTTATTGTACCACAGCATATAATCAATAGCATCCAAAAACTTAGGAAACCTAGTGTTCTGTCCAATCTGAAAGGATCCTTCGTAACTGATTTTAGTATCATTGGCCCTTCCTTTTTTGGTCGTAATAAGAATAATACCGCTTGAGGCCTGAAGACCGTATACAGCTGTGGATACAGCATCCTTCAAAATAGAAACCGTCTCAATTTCTGAAGGATCCAGATAAGCAAAAGACGGACGCTGTACGCCATCGATCATGATCAACGGCGCCTGGTTATTTCCATACGTGCTCACCCCCCTTATACGCAAAGTCGCATTGTCTGCTCCGGGTCTACCCGATTGTTGCAATGTGGTCAAACCCGGCAACCGACCGGCCAGTGTGTTTGTGATATTCATCGCAGGAGCTTTTTGCAGCTCTTCACCTCCGATCTGGCTGACTGAACCGACCACATTTCTTCGCTTCTGTTCACCATATCCTACTACAATAATTTCGTCCAGATGCTGGTCTTCAACAGTCATAACGATATGCTGTAAAGCAAAATCTTTGACAAGCAGCCTATACGAAGTATGTCCAATCAACGAAAATATCAACTCGTCATTCATCTGTACATCTTTCAATTCAAAGCGCCCGTCTTCGCTACTGGCCGTAGAATTTCCTGTTCGCTGATTTCGAATAGTGACACCAGACAGTGTTTCCCCCAAAGTATTCGTTACCGTACCCGTAAGTACCTGTTGTAAGGTTTCTCTGGAAGACCCCGAAAGATTGTTGGTAGCTCTATTCGTTCTGGTCACCAAAATAGTTTTGTCATCAATCGTATAAGTAAGCGACTGAGGCTCCAAAACCTTATCCAAAAACTCTTTCAACGGCATATTATTCACCGCAATTGAAACACGATTAGCAGAGCGAAGAGCTTGTTCGCTATACATAACGTAATAGCCCGTCTGCTTCTCAATAGATGAGAATACTTTGGCGAGCGGTTGTGAATTTGCTTTCAAACTGATGGTCTGCGAGAGTGACGTAGCACTGATCTGCATACATCCAATGAGCAACAAGATGGTCGTAATATTGATGCGCATAAGGATTTGTTTTGTGGCCGAACCCGATAACCAAAATCCGTTTGGTGGTTCGTAAGTACATAATTTATTTTTAGGCACAGGAATTTCTTCCCGAACACGCAATTGATCTTTTTTCATTAACTTTGAATGATTTGGATAATTTATAATCTTGGTTTATTGAACTAATCAGAATTAAGATATCCGAACATGTGCAGGGAGGTGCCGGAATCACTTCCCTGTTCGTTTTTCCCTTTTTATATTGGTTCCATACTTTCCTCCTTTGGTTTATTTTGGTTAATTTTTATTTTTTACGATCAGTTTCTTGCCTTCTATCTGCAGCTTGATGCCCGAGTCTCTCAGGAATTTCACCAATACCTGCAGATTGACATTACGGCTCATCTTGCCGGAGAAGACATCTTTTGGCTGTACACCTTCATACACCACATCTATATCGTACCAACGTGCGATTTGCTTCAGCATTTGTGGGAAAGGTGTTTCGTCAAAATGAAATATACCCGACTTCCAGGCAATGGCAGCTTCCACATTTACCGGCCTTACCTTTATATCGGACGAGTTCCCCACAAGGGATTCCTCTCCAGGCAAAAGTACCTTGGCCCCTTTGCGATCAGGCTTTGCTACACGTACACTGCCACTGACCAGGACTGTTCTGGTGTCGGCCTCGTCGGTATACGCCAAAACATTGAATTTCGTACCTAAGACATCGATGACCTGATTGGTCGATAATACTTTAAAAGGAATTCTTTTGCCCGCAAGGTTTTGTTGACCAGCGACTTCAAAATAGGCTTCTCCTTCCAATTCAACGACCCGTTCACTTTCGCTAAACCGCAAAGGATATCTGAGGGAACTTGCCGAATTGAGCCACACCTTACTGCCATCTGGCAATAGAACCTGATATTGCCCACCTCGCGGAACGGAAAGGGTTGCGTACGGTATTTCTTCTTCAACCCTGTTGTTGTCAACATCCAGGACCGTCTTCCCATTTTCGTACCTGATCTTCCCTTCGTCCATGATGATGCCCGAGTGCGTTTCACTCAAATCTATAGTTGTACCATCGGCCATGGTTAGGGTAGCCTTATTTTTGCCAGGTTCAACATCGCCCTGATCAATCAATATCTGTACATCTGATAATGAGGGTACGTGAACCTCATTCGTACGGTAGTATAAGTAGTAGACGCTTCCTAACGTTGCGAACAGCAGAATAGCTGCTGCATAGGGCACCCACTCTTTGAATACAGCGGAACGAGAGGATACAGGCTGATCTTTTTGTTCGATCTTCGCCATGATCTTTCTTTTAAGGGATTCGATCTCTGTTGTTGTCCAGCGGTGGTCCTGGTTGGTATCAAGGCTATCAAACCACTGATCCATCAGCTCTTTTTCAGCACCCTCTAGTTCATCGTTCTGGTACTTACGGATAAGTATATCAAATCTGTCGTGATTCATAAATCGTGTTAGTTGTTTCACAAAACATCTAAAGAGCCATAGCGATACACACTAAAAATTAAAAAGCAATTTCTTAAGCTTTTTTGACAGGCTCTTTCAATACATAGATAACACTAACGGCACGGTACACATAGCCCTTTTTGAAAAAAATAAATATTTTTCACCCACGGTGCATTATTGTTACCAGTTAACTTGACACCAAAGGATGCTGTTCTGGTAAAGGGTTAAAAATTGAAAACTACTTTTGTTGTCTTCTCAACGATACTGTTTGAAAAAATTTTTATATCATTGTGTCAACAACTATAAGTGTGTTAGAATAAAGTGTAACCGATGGACAACCTGGAGACAAGGGATTTATTGACAGCTTTGCAAAACGGAAGCACCGTTGCGTTCGAGACGATTTATCATCAGATGGCAAACAGGTTATTAAACTTTGTCAATAGCCGTGTACATGATCGTGCGGTCAGCGAAGAGATCATACAGGAAATCTTCGTTTCCCTGTGGTTGAGCAAAGCTTCTTTTGAATCCTTTTCAGCTTTGGAAGCTTATCTTTTCAAGGCTTCTAAATACCAAATATTGAACTACGTACGTTCGGAAAAAGTGAGACATCGCTATGCTGAGCACCTCGCCCTCTACTTTGTACAGGAATACGACAGCCATGTAGAGCAGATGATGGACATGACGGATCTAAAAGCTGTGATCGACCAACATATCGCACAGTTGCCTCCTAAGTGTCAGGAAGCTTTTCGTCTCAGTCGCTTTATGCACAAATCCATCAAAGAGACGGCACAGCTCATGGGGATATCCAGCCGCACCGTAGAGAATTACATCACGCAGGCACTCAAGCACCTCCGCAAAAACCTCTCGCAATATCAGTGGACGATGGTATTGATCTATTTGTCCTCCCGCTTATAATACACCTGTACAGAGATTAATTTTATCTTTTTTGGTTTCTGTACGAAACAATCTCACTATTGGAAAGGCTATCCGCTTTGTTTCCAAAAGATGTTCTCACATAATTGATGATTTCGAAAAGCTCTTCGTCCTTTAAAAACTTAAACGAAGGCATCGCATAGTCTCCTGCGGACGATCCTTCCAATAAAATATGGAGCAGTTTCTCTTTGTCCCTGACCACTTTTGAGTCGGCCAAAGCGGGATAGATACCTTCCAATCCGGCTCCTTTTGCCTTATGACAGGAAAAACAGAATTTTTGGTATATAATTTCGCCACTGTTTTCACTTATAGTTTCTTCTGCCCTGCTCTTTGCCGTCAATGGTGTTTTTACAGCCGAATTTACCCGGGCGATCCTTAGTATACGATCATCTCGCTCACTTGGGCTGGTCATGGGATTCCAGTCGTGGTTAGAAGTCGCAATATATATGTCGCCAGCAGGTGAAATACACAGATCACGGATTCGACCGTACAATTTTTCTAAAAATACTTCTTCTCTTTCTATACGTTTTCCGGTTTTGTCCAAAGTCAAGACTCTGAGTCCCTGCCCTTTCAGCATAGTCAGCAGTAAACTGTTTGTCCACTCAGGTATCTTCTCCGAAGAATAATAATCCAATCCTGCCGGAGCAATCGTCGGTGTCCATGCGACCAAAGGTTCGATAGTATTATTTTTTAAAGCAAATTCCCGTTCGATATCGTTATCGACCATTCCTTCTATGGAAGGATAGCCGTAGTTGCCCTTTGGTACGATCAGGTTGACCTCGTCATCCGTTGCATCGCCGTGCTCTGACGTATATATTGCTCCTTGGGGTGTGACGACCATGCCCTGCATATTCCGAAAACCGAAGGCATATACATAAGATCGCGGAAAAGGATTGTCATCCGGGATATTTCCCTCCAAATCCATACGGAGTATTTTGCCGTTAGCACTGCTGAGGTCCTGTGTATCTTCTTTGATGGCCTGATCACCTGTGGCCCACAGTATCCGCTCCTTTCCTTGAAAAGCCAACCTCGAACCGGTATGACCTCTTCCCGCCACATATTCTAAAAGCAACTTGGGATGGACAAGGGTATCGTTCTGATACGTATATCGCTCCAATATATTGTACCTGATTCCATCCGACTTTACACGCTTATAATGAATATAAACATAAGGATACTGTTTTTGGTCGGGATGGACGATCATCGCCTGTGCACCTTCTGGTCTTTTTCCAATTGGTAACCGAAGAATTACTTTTTTTTCTCCATTTACAGGGTTGATGCGTGTCACATACCCTCGTTCCTCCGTCACCCATATCCAATCATCCGGTCCCCATACGAGTTCCCACGGTACGCTCAAACTATCCGCGACGACACTTACGCCCAATAAGGTTGATTCTAATTTGATGTTTTCTTCAATTTCTTGATTAAATATTTGCTGAGCTTTAAATTGACAGCTTCCCAGCAAAAAAGAAGCTATAAGTATCCGTAATAAAAATAAACTCACCCTTATATCCATATCTTAAGTGCTATACATCTTTTATACCTGTGGGATATCAACGAAAAACAGCGCTGACCAATGCCTCATAATCTTCGAAAGATGCCAATAATCCACCATTCTAATTGTTATTTATCGACCCATACTTTCACGACTTCACCATATTCATCTACTTTATCCGCAGGCATTCCCCTGAGTTGAAACCATTTTCTGAACGCCGCAACAAAAACAATGGACATCAGCACCATGGCGAGTATTGCCAAGGAGGCCAACATGTACTGCCCATTCGGAATATAAATATCCACCACCTGGATATACCCGGCCCAATATGTGATGATGGACATGAATACCCCCGGAATCGCCGAACAAAGCGCATATTTACCACGATTCAACCTAAGCAACATTGTCGTACAGACAATCAGACCACAAGCTGCCAAAAGTTGGTTGCTGATACCAAACAATGGCCAAATACTACTTACATTGCCCGTAAAAACCAAATAGCCCCATGCAAACGTAAACACAAAACTGCTGATCATCACACCCGGCAACCAGTTCTTATCGCTAAATCTGGGCATGACCATACCCAACATCTCCTGTAGAAAAAAACGTCCGACACGAGTTCCGGCATCGATCGCTGTCAATATGAATACGGCCTCAAACATAATCGCAAAATTGTACCAATAGGCCATCAAATCGTCCATGAACGGAATATTATGGAAAATATGCGCCATACCTACAGCCAAAGATACCGCCCCTCCCGTCCGCCCCTGCAACTCCACCCCAATCTTGTCCACATAGCTCTGCAGCTCTACCTGATGAAGATTCGGATGATTAGCCAGGAAACTATCATATACAGCGGCAGGTACATTGATAGCAAAATAGTCTCCCGGCATCAATGTACAGGCCGCAATCAATGCCATCAATGCAACGAAGCCTTCAACCAACATTGCACCGTATCCTACGAACAGGATCTCTTTTTCATTTCCAAGCATCTTCGGTGTTGTGCCTGTAGCGATGATCGCATGGAAACCTGAAATAGCCCCACAGGCGATCACGATAAAGATGAAAGGCCATACTGCACCTCCGATGACCGGACCTCCTCCCTTGATAAATTGGGTCAGTGCCGGCATTTCGATGGTTGGATTCACAAAAATAATCCCTACGGTCAACATCAAAATAGTACCTATCTTGAGATAAGTCGACAGATAGTCCCTCGGTACCAGCAATAACCAAACCGGCAGCACAGACGCAAGAAAACCGTAGACAGCAATAGCAACGGAAATGGTCGATACATTCCAATGGAACAAATTACTGATATGTTCGTGCTGCATCAGATCGTGTCCACCGATGATTCCGATGAACAATAGGATCCCTCCCAAAATACTGGCAAAGGTGATACTGTTTTTGCGATAGCGCATGATCAGACCCATGATAATCGCTATCGGCATCGTAATAATGACGGTAAATAGTGACCAAGGAGCCTCATGCATGGCGCTGATACAGGCTAGCGACAGACCTGCCAGAGTAAGCACCAAAATAAACAATACAGACAATCCTGTAACCGTTCCAATCGTCGAACCTATTTCTTTGGACGCAATGGTCGCTAAACTTTGTCCTTTATGACGTACAGAAGCAAAAAGAACGATCATATCGTGAACACCTCCTCCTAACACACAACCGATCAAAATCCAAAGCGCACCGGGTAAATAACCAAACTGAGCGGCCAATACCGGACCTACTAACGGCCCCGCCGCCGCAATAGCGGCAAAATGATGACCAAACAGTACATTTTTGTTCGTCACGACATAGTCCTGACCATCTGCATAGGCTACGGCAGGAGTAATATTTTTAGCATTCAGTCTAATCACCCGTTGTGCCATAAAGACCCCATAAAAGCGATACGCTATTGCAAAGATCAGTAAAGCAGCAAATACCAGGGTCAAAGCACTCATTTCATTGATAAAATCCATTTTCATAATTTTAAACCCGGGTGATATTTTTTTCAAAACACCAAAGACCGGCCAAACATAGTTTCGTTATTTCCAAATTTGTCAATGACGACTTACACTGTTTTCATAAATTGCCTTTTTTCATTTCCTTTACAGCATGATCAACGGCTCTTGCCGTCAAGGCCATAAATGTAAGCGACGGATTTTGTGTACTGGTAGATGTCATGCATGCACCATCCGTCACAAAGACATTTGGACATTCGTGCATTTGGTTAAAACCATTCAGCAAAGATGTTTTTGGATCTTTTCCCATCCTCACACCGCCCATTTCATGGATATCCAATCCCGGATTCTGTTTTCTATCCCTTGTCTTGATATCCCTGCATCCCGCTTTTTCGAGCATAGCCGTCCCTTCACTAAAGAAATCGTCCCTCATCTTTGTGTCATTATCGTCGTAATCCACATCTATCCTCAACAAGGGAATTCCCCATTGATCTGTTTGGTCTTTGCTCAGATGTACCTTGTTCTGCTCTTTAGGAATAGTCTCTCCCTGCATCATCATAAATACGCTCCAGTCCCCAGGTTCACTCAAAGCCTCCTTATAATCGCCACCTAGCTGCTCACCTTCGACCGTACGCGTCCAGCCTCCCCTTGTTGCAGAATAAAACACCATATATCCCCGCAAAAAATCGGTTTCTTGTTTATGTACGTTTCTGAAATTGGGCATTACGATCGAGGTAGGTCTCCTGCCATAATAGTAGCTATCCTGAAATCCATCTATCTTTGCAGATATAGTGCCCAAATAATTGTGAAAAGCCACATATTTACCCAGTAAGCCGTTATCATTGCCTAAGCCATTCGGAAATCGGGAACTGGTGGAATTCAACAATATTTGGTTGGAGTTTAATGCAGAGGCATTGACAAAAATGACATGGGCAAAATATTCTGTAGCTTCTTTTGTCAATCTATCTATAATCCGTACACCAGTCGCACGCCCCGTCTCTTCATCGTATATTATCGAATGTACAACTGCATCGGGGCGGATCGTCAGATTTCCCGTCCGCGCAGCCCAGGGAAGGGTCGAGGCATTAGAACTGAAATAAGCACCAAAAGGACAACCTCTACGGCACAATCTTCGCGCCATACATTGACTACGACCCTGCTGCAGATGTATAGCATCTGGCTTGGTAAGGTGTGCACAACGCCCAATGATCACGTTTCTATCCTTATAATGGGACATAATTCTTTGCTGTATCGATTTCTCTACAACATTCATTTCCCAAGGTTGTAAAAACTCTCCATCCGGAAGAGTATCCAACCCGTCCTTGTTGCCGCTAATGCCCGCAAAACGCTCTACATAACTGTACCATGGTGCCAGATCCTCGTACCTGATCGGCCAATCCACCGCATATCCATCTCTCAGCGGACCTTCAAAATCATACGTACTCCATCGCTGTGTCTGTCTGGCCCAAGTCAGTGATTTACCGCCTACCTGATAGCTTCTGATCCAATCAAAAGGTTTGTCCTGAAGATAGGGATGATTTTTATCGTCCGAAAAGAGGTCTTTAGTATCTTCTCCATAGGCATAGCACCGAGATAGAATGGGGTTGTCTTCTTTCATTTTCAGTGGCAATTTTCCCCGGTTAGGAAATTCCCATGGACTCTTCATGGCAGTTGTATAATCCTGCACATGTACAACATTCTTTCCCCTTTCAAGTACCAAGGTGCGCAGGCCTTTGTCACAGAACTCCTTGGCGGCCCAACCACCACTAATACCCGAACCAATGACGATGGCATCGTAAGTATTATCCTTTTTCCCTTTTATATTTAGATTGACCATATCTTTTTCTAATTAAATTCCCAAATCTTGTCTCCTTTTTTATAAGCGATCTGTCCGCTATATTTTCCCGGAATTGCAGCATAACGCAAACATTTTTTCATGCCGGGCTCGGAAGTAAAAAAGCCAAAAACGATCAGACTTCTGAGCTTACTGTAATTGGTGTAAGCAATGTTCTCCTTATCCTTGTTTGCTTTGGCCGCCCGGTCAAAAGCCTGTAGAAGTTCAAACCTTTGTTTTGCTCCCAACCGAACAAAAGACTTCTTAAATCGTACCTTTGCTGTTTCATCTATCGTGATAATGCACTGGATCAAATCCAGCCGCTCCTGTCTGGTATAACAATCTGCTATATGCTGGTCAATAAATTGTGCCACACGTGCATCTTTAGCCCCTGGCAATCCCTTGTGTCTGGGCAAAATCGTTTCGGCTATTTCACCCAGCAACACAATTTGCCCCTCATCCATTATATCCCGATCCACCTTAGGCGAACAGCTCATCCAAATGTGAGCAGGGTTGATCAAACTCCCTACGCCAAAAAACACCAACGTGCGCAATACGTCTCTCCGTTTCATAAAGTTTATCTTCTGTATACCTGCCTTTTTTCTTATTCTAAACGTAACTGAAATAATTACAATACTGTATATCAATTTATTGTCACAGTGACGGAGTATTCAAGACCTGCTTTCGTGCAATAAGGACTTTTTCCAAAGACGTATAATCGACATCCTGTACGGCAAGATCTTTATCAATAGCTAATACTGCCGCAGCGGCAGCACTTTGTCCCAATATCATAAACACGGGTTCCATTCGAATGGAACCAAAAGCAATATGCGAACTAGATATACACACGGGTACAAGCAGATTCTGACACTCTTCTTTCTTGGGCACCAGTGAGCCGTACGAAATTTGATAGGGTTGCTTTGGATTTACCCCTATATCACCCTCATTTTGCACATAGCCATCATCTTTGACATAACGTTGCACGTTGTGCGAATCCAGGGTGTAAGACCCCATACCAACCGGATCGTTAATCGGTCGGTCGCTGAATGTATCATGCTCCGTCATCACATATTGACCAATCATACGACGGGCTTCCCGGATATACAACTGATGTGGCCAGTTCCCATTGTCTACGAATTCATCTTTTGCCAATCCCCACTCCCCCATTCTGAGTCGCACGTCCTCTGGTACTTTGGGATCGTTTGCCAGAAAATACATCAAACCTTTTTGATAATCCTCGTGTGCCTGGACAATTTTTGCCCGCTCTTCATACGAAGCTTCAGGATAATCGTAATTCATTCCAATATAGTCTGTACTGAAAGGACCATGGTTGTTTGTATCTGTCTTTCTATTTGGGATAGGATCAAATTTCTGAAAAGTCTCCCGCCATCCGGATGCAAACACACGTGCCAACAATTCGTATTTTTCGGGATTGTAATTATCTGGCTTAGGAAAAGCGACCCGATTGTCCGGATGATTGCTGAGACACATCCTGAAACAATAAGCTTGAAGACGCTTATCTCCCTCACCATATTCGCCCGGATGATCCGATGAGATACCGTACAATAGTCCGCTGCTAGAATCACCGGGAATCTTATAAGGACTGATATCTTTCATAAACCAATGTCTGTGATGCAGTACACCTACTTGTACTCCATTCCATTTTTCACCATAGGTAGCATTAGCTTCTCTACCTACGTGATAGCTTACGCCTGCTGCTGCCATCAAATCACCCTCATACGTTGCATCAATAAACATTTTGCCGGAGAACATCTTCCCACTCAACGTACGGAATGCCTGAATACGGCCGTTCTCCTCTATCACACCTTTTTCTCCACGGTCCAACCATTCATCTCGAAATATGGTGATATTATTTTCCTTGATAAAATCCTCAAAAACCTGCTCAGCGGCATGGGGTTCGAAAATCCACATAGTACGTGCATCTCCGTCGATAGCCGGTGTACCTTGTCCTTTATTTCCATATTCATTCCTACTTTGCCATTTCCAGACACTATCTTGTTCATAATGCCGGTAAATACGATGATAGAATTCCCTTGCCAAACCACCGATGACACTTTTATTGCCTGTATCGGTAAATCCAAGACCACCAGCTGATAATCCGCCCACGTGTTTGTCGGGAGATACGATCACAACCGATTTTTGGGACTGTACAGCCTCCACAGCCGCTATGATCGCTGAAGAGGTACCACCATATATGACGATATCCGCCTCATAATGATTATTCTCATTTTTTGCATTCGAGCAGGAATACACGATCAGTGACATGACAGTGCATAATTGCATTATCTTTTTCTTCATTTGTTTATATAATTTATGTTATGATAGGTATTTCTCTTTAATTTATGATTCCAGGATCAGAAACTTTTACACGCATTAAAGCGGCATGATAACCATAGTAAAGGTAGCCGTCTTGATAAACCCGCGCGAATCTGGTATCCATAAGGGTGGCATCCCTACCAACTATATGAATACTATGATCTGCAGGGTTTATGAAAAAAATACGGCCCGATTTTACGTCTACACCATACAACATACCATTCGGCGCGGGATACTTACAAAAAATAACATGTATATCTGTAGTTGCCTCCGCATTTGGCAATGTTCCCGTAAAAATAGTCTTGCGTTGTTGCGTATCAAACGCATAATATTGATTTTTAGCAAACCCGTATATAACCCCATTGGATGCCTTGGTGGCATTTCCATAAGAACTAACACCGGGCAGTGGTTGGGCACGAAAGCTTATCGAGTGCGCTTTTGTATCCCAGAGAAACACATAAGCTTCCTTCGCAAGAGGCTTGGCACCAGTACCTCCTCCTACAGAAGAAGTAATAAAGAGTTCTCCTTTTTCTGGCACGGGTATGACCGAAGTATAACTTTGATGTGGAATCAGTTCCGTATCCTTATAGGAAGTCACTGCGAGAGTTTTCGGATCAACACGCGTCAAGCATCCTCCCAGCATGCCTTTCAACGGAATACTGATACAATAGACCATACCATCAGGACCTGTGACCATTTGACGTGGGCGCTCTTGGTTTTCTGTTGCGTGAAGGTTAACAATATGTTTGCGATTTTTCGCAATCAGTTCCTGACCTGCTGGATATAGATCAATATGACCACCTGTATAGCTGCTCATAAAAATCCCACTTTCGTGAGAGAGATAGTCGTATACCTGAATTCTACCGGATGTTAAAATGCCAAGATCTTCAAATTTTCCTGTCCGAAGGTCGAACGTAAACGTATTCCCTGGTTTGTAACTGCTTCCATACAATTTGCCATCCCGAACATCTCCTAACTTGTAAAGTCCTGCTTCCGGATTTTGAAAAGAAGTTTGGATTTCGATCCGTTTCCTGGTCTGTTTATCCCTTAAGATCAATCTTCCGTATCTATCTATCTGCGAAGCAACTTTACCGTTCGCTTCATTATCCGGAATTTCGGCAACGGGCTGGACTCGGTGAACGGGCTGTACACCGGATACACTGCACACAAACACTGTCGTATCTTTCTTACCATATACCTTTCCATCTTCACCTTTCCACAATACCGGATAACCATATGTCTGTAAAGATTCTGGAAGGATCTGCCGCTTCTCTCCACTGACCAAATTATAAGACCACAATTGTCCTTTTTTCATACCTATCGGAATGTAAAGTATTCCATCATCAGCACATTGGGGCCGACCGACGTGCTGAAGCGTACGGTCTACAGCAACCTCCTCAATTGTTTTAACCACTCCGGTTTGTGGATTTAGTGACACGACAGTGGCATCGGGATAGGTGCCCACATAGATATGATCATCTTTTCCCGAGGTAATACTGTTCTTATGCCAGAAAGTCGCCTTTGTCGCTTCACCTATAGGAGTCAGTTTTTTTAAGGGGATATCGTATCGAAAAAACCTTCCGGGATGACCGGCAAATATAAAGAGCTGCCGATCACTATGTTTGAATATGAGCACCGCTGTACTGGTCTCTCCGTAGCTCCTAAGATCAATCTCTGTCACATCACCAGTCTCCGTATGTATACCGACTACACCGTAGCGTTCTGCTCCGACAAAACCTGCCCAGGCGATGGTTCCTGTCTGACTATCCCTGGTCACAAATTCAATCGGGACAGCCGTACGTACCGGCTTACCGAGATGTTCTGTCTGAAGCTGCCCCAAAGCAATACTGACCTGTAATATACCAAAGACTAACAGGGTGAGGCACAATCTCAATTTCTCTTTCATCGTTTCCAATTTTATCACGCTATATCTGTTGTTCATTTATTGATTAGTGGGCCATTTAGTATCAATCCCCTGCTTGCGAACCAATTCTTGAAAAGTAGCGAGTTCTGATCTACCCTCCCGTATATCTCGCGGAAGAATACCTTTTTTCAACGCCTGGAATACAAGCAGACCTACTGCTTCACCAATGCTCCATTCCACCGGGTGGAGGCGATAACAGCCATTCGTCACATGGGTCGTACCAATATTTTTATTAGCAGGCAAAAGATTTTCCATCCTTTTGGGTATCAATGCCCCCAGAGGTATCTGAAAAGGCAAAGAAGGAAAGTCAATGTAATTATTGCCTTTACTACTTGGGTGAAGATCGATATGATACGATCCAATCCCCACACTATCATAGAAATCAGCGGCTTCGTAACCAGACTTCTTCCCTAGCACCAAACCACGGTTCTCTTTTCCGACATGTTCCTCCAATACAGTAAATAAGGCTTCAATACGTCTCGATTCCCGTACGTATGGGTATTTGGCCATACCATCTTCCGTACCCATGATATCACCCCTCAAGCGCAAACCGGGCCATCCATACCCACCTTCAGGCCTGGGAGCCTCAGTCTGCAACCAGTATAGCAAGGAAAGACTAAGCTGTTTGGCACGGTAGACATGGAAATTAAACTCTTCTTCGGAACCATCGAGATTACCCAACATGTAGTCATTTTGGGGCCAATTTACAATCGTAATATCGCCATCGTAAAAGCCGGGTTCAAAATTATTTTTGTCTATAATACGTCTGTAATTCCATAAATTCAGCGTCTTGCCGACATGTCCTTCTGGATGAAAACCCAGTTCAGCAGGTACCAATGTTGCCGGTTTTGAATATTTCAGGTCCAATAATTTTCCAGACCACGATGGCGTGAGTGGCGGTACATGATTCTTCCAAAAATCATACATTTCGGGTTTTTCGATCACAAAATCTTTTCCCTTTACATAATCCATAGCAAAACAAACCGTAAATGCCTGTTGATTTTCAGGGTCAGCTATATCTGCAGCGTGAATTTCACGAGTCTGAGACTTTGATTCTGCTCCACGCACATGCTCTGTTCCTGTCATTGGTAGAAGGTCGCCAAGCTCTGTAGCATCTACAAAATAAGGTGCATGTAGCATATATACCTGTCCTTCTCTTCTGTTATGGACTTTCAGGGCATTAACTTTATTGCCCGTGACCTCCGCGGCTATAGTTTTATGTTCCAACAAGACAAGTAGCTTACCATTACTTATGTACGGGCTGAGCATTTCGTACATGACGGCCAAAGCTACCCGTGGCTCATGACATAACTTTGAGACTGATCCATTTCCCGGATTGAGAAGAGGATTCTTGGCAGAGGCTTCCGTCAGTGGATAATACTTTTTATAATATGTCCTGATACCGTCCCGGAAATCCCGGTATGATTTTGTAGCGCCATGGGATTCAATCCACCGATGCTCATCCGGAGGGACTCCCTGCTGCGTAAGCTGCCCCCCAATCCAATCCGTTTCTTCAGCAAGGATGACTCGCAATCCATTCCGAAGGGCAGACAATGCCGCAGCAACACCCCCTAAGCCTCCTCCGGCAATCACTACATCCGCTGTAAGTTCCTGCCGATCACTTCGTTTTCCATATTTATCGTAAATAAGCTTATCGTTACCAAACAATGTATTTGGGAAAGTCGAAAGTAAGCCACCTACAGTACCGGCAAGTCCAATAAAATTTCTTCTTTTCATTTTCTGTATTCGTTAATTATTTCTTTCAGTTGATATCATCTGATACACGCAGACGCATCAACGAAGCATTGTGACCATAATACAAGTAACCATCGGGATAAATCTCGACAAACCGTGTACCTATGAGTGAAGGATCACTTCCAACAATATTGATCCGATGATCTTTAGGATCGATAGTGATGACACTTCCTGATACCGGATCTACGCCATATATAAGCCCATTAGCCGCTGGATTCTCACACAACAGCACATCATGCCTATTTACATCTCCTATTTTCCTTTTCACCACTCCTGTGAACACTGTCTTACGTTTTCTGGGGTCAAAGGCATAATAACGACTACCGGAAAATCCATAAATGATACCGTTGTTCGCCCGGGATGATCGCCCATAAGAAGACACCCCCGGAAGGGGTTGTGTACGAAAACTAACGGATTCAGTTTTTGTATTCCAAAGAAAAACAAATGCTTCTTTTGCTATTGGTTTGGCATCCGTTCCTCCCCTGATAGATGAAGTAATAAAGAGTTCATTCGTTTCTGGAACAGCAGTTGCCGAGACGTAACTTTGGTGTTCAATCAACTCAGTATCCTTGTAAGATTTAACCGCTAAGGTTTTCGGATCAATGCGTGTCAATCTCCCGCCCAACATTCCTTTTATCGGAGCTGTCGGACAGTAAACCATTCCATCCGGCCCCAACATCAGCTGACGATTACGTTCCTGGTTTTCTGTAGCATGCAGACCGACGACATGCTTTCTATTTCCAGGTACCAACTCCTTACCGGCAGGGTAGAAATCAATATGCCCGCCTGTATAACTGGCCATGAAAAGACCGAGCTCATGCGATAAAAAGTCATACACCTGAATCTTCCCATTGGCAAGCACGCCAAGATCCTCAAACTGACCTGTCTGGAGATCGTATGTAAACGTGATACCCGGCCGATAACTACTTCCAAAGAGTTTGCCCTGGTGGGCATCCCCTAATCGGAATAATCCGGCTGCTGCCGGCATTCGAAATGATGTAGATATATAGGTTTCTTTTCGGGTATCTTTCTCCTTCAATATCAACCGTCCATTTTTATCGATCCGTAGTGCAATCTTTCCATTCACTTCATTATCGAGCGGTGCAGACACAGGTTTTGTGTTTTCGACAAGTTGTATCCCTGATACATGACAAACAAATATGGAAGTATCTTTTTTACCATATACCTTGCCGTCAGCGCTTTTCCAAAGTGTCACCAGGCCATAGGTCTGCAGATGCTCAGGAAGAATCTGGTGCATTTCGCCAGTAGCCGGATTATACGACCATAGTTTTCCTTCCCGCATTCCAACAGGGAAATACAGTATTCCATCATCCGAACAGGCGGGCTGTCCCACATGATTAAGTGAAGCATCATCCCCAACATGTTCTATAAGGCTAACCGTACTGGATGCTGGATTTAAAACTGCTACAGTAGCATGCGGATATGTTCCCACATAGATATTCCCCGAACACCCCATTACCGACCCTTTTTTATACCAGAAAGTAGCTTTGGTAGCTTCGCCGATTAGAGTAAGTTTCTTTGCCGGCACATCGTATTTGAAAAATCTTCCCGGATTGCCGGCAAACATAAATAGCTGTTGATCGCTATATTTAAACAACTGAACAGGTCTGATTGTCTTTCCATATTTGCTCAAATCCACTTCTATTACGGCACCGGTCGCGATATGTACACCGACAACTCCATAACGGTCTGCCCCCGCAAAACCTGCCCAAGCGATAGCTCCTGTACGGGTATCACGCGTAACAAACTCAATCGGGACCTCAATACGTACAGGCTCCCCTAGATTCTCTATTTGAAGTTGTCCAAAAACAATCCCTATCCGAAGTACTCCAAATAACATTATCGTCAGAAAGAACCTCCACTTCTTCCCTACTGTCACATAGTGTTTCATTATAGCGGTTTTGATCTCCTATCTTGGTTAAAAGTTATATTCATTTTCCCAGGAAAAAGGTACAGCGCTATTGTGTAGTGTACCCGCAATATCCCCTCCACCGCTATACCCGAGAGAAGTTGCGCCATAATCGGGAAGACTCCGTAGCAGTATATCAGTATAAACTTTACTATATACGTTGTTGTGCACCCGGATACTGTCCGCAAGCAACATAAAATTATTTTCCATCAATGCGGTCTTTTGTGCCGTAGTTCCAGTTTCCAGAATCGCCCCTTCAGCAGGTGTCAACAAATAGCTCAAGTGGGGAGGGCTATACCCCCGGTTCATAAAGCCGATGCCGTGTGTATTCAAATAAACACTGGAAAAAGAATTATTGAAAAAGGCATAATTGGTCGCAAACTCTTCATTACCGGGAAAAGGTGTACCATCATTATAGAGTGGCAGATTGATATACTTTATACCGGGGATGTATTGTGGGTGATAGAATGTGCACCCTTTCACCAATCCGTAATCACACTTATCCCTAAAACGGACATAGTCGCCCGGACAGTCTTCAAAATAAGAATCTACTACACTGACATATTTTGCTCCGTATGCATTATAAATCATGTGTGAACCCGCACTAAGCCCTATACGTCGAAAGTCACAGTTGATAAACGTCACGTGATGGGTTCCTTCTTGTGTCGCTCCGGTAGCTCCATATACAATCCCTCTCATATCTTTCCATGTGCAGTTTTCGATACGGATACGTTCCGTATTTTGTCCCGGTCCCGACGTAATAGACAGCGCATAATTAATGCTTCCATCACCTGTAAAATTAAAATTCCGAATGACAATATTCTGTGAGTCCATGACCTTTACCAATTGCGACTTGGTCACGCCCGCTGTCACCACAGCGGTGAATATCGTATTGCCCGAAGAATCACCTTCCAATGTCAGCCTGTTGACTGCGTGCCCTCGGTTTTCAATACGTAAGGAGTTATTACTGTAGGCACGTTCATAATTTCCGCCAATAAATTTCACAACCACAGGATGGTCTTGCAGAGAGTCCTGAACATCATCCCAAAAGTCATAATCCAGAAAATCAGCCGCATTGGCAGCAGACATCCCATCACCCGTACCCAACGGATCAGGAGCAACGTAACGAATAGAGGTATCCGATCCGCCAGCCCTCATTACTTCCGTCATAAACACTTCTTGTTTCTTACATGAGATCCACGCAAATATTGCGCACAATCCCATTAAACCTAATTTTTTCATCGTTAAAATATTATAAACAGTTAAAAACTTAATTTAATATATCTCCGTTCTGAGCCTACATTTCAGGCTGTTTGATGGAAAAGTGTTTTTCCAACTTCATCCATGCAGGGCCGACTTTAATAGCCTTAAAAAGATCTTTCAATGAATCGGACATAGGAGGCGCACCGGCTGCTTGCGCACTGTCAACACGATCATATCCGTAAATTCCAATTTCATTTTTTGTCCACGTAGCTCCGTTTCTTGCTTTAAGCACAGCAGCATCACCATTTTCTAAAGGGATGGATGCATTGCTTTCGAATACCAATGTGCGGTTATCCTTTTGGTCATTTTCATTTGTCCATACGATAGGTTCTTCTTTCGAGACAAATAAATTGGAAGATACTAGGCTATTGACGGCTGGAAGCGTGGCACGTGCATCTTTGTCCCATCCCAATACCAATGTCTGTTCACAGCTTATAAATGTATTGTTGGCAAGCTGCAGATCATCGACCTGTATGTATATCCAGGACTTCTCCCATCCATTCCGGACGATAACCCCGTTCGTGAGGCCATAAAAATAATTGTCATAAACCCGCTGATGCTTTCCTATGATATGTACACCACCCGAACCTTTAATGTTATTACCGATAAAATAATTGCCGTATACCACATTCGCATCTCCGTGGCGGAGATACAGCATTCCTTTTGATTCGTAAAACAGATTGTGCCGAATAGTATTGTTCGTTGCTTTGACCGATATCACTTCGCTCTCTCCGTCACAGCGCTCAAATACGTTGAACTCCACCAAAGTATGAAACGATTTTTCGTACCAATTGCCACTGCCGACCACTATACTTTCTGCGCCGTTACGGCCAAACGGTGGTCTATGGGCAAAGTAATTATGATCGATACGGTGTTCATGTGGGCCGTTATACACTTTTTCGTCTGCTGTGGGCCCCACATGCAGAGTCGGCCCATTATTGGTCTTGCCTTCGGTATAGCAATGGTCTACCCTATTTTTCTTGCCAAGCACCACGATCCAACTGTTCCGTATCCTGCGGTCACTGTTGCTATAATCGATCACTGCCGTATTGGTCAGCCGGCAGTTGGAGGATGCTTCGGAAAACCGAATGCCATGGTGCGATAAAGTATTCTCTCCTTTGAAACTCAGACCGTCCACGACCAACCAGTTGCCATCAATCACCAGCGATGAATTGCCTGTCAGCACCACGTTTCCCGGTATATCGACCGTTAGCCGTATAGGTTCTGCTTGGGTACCTTTTCCCCTGAATACGAGTTCCTGGTCGATCCAATCTCCCGGCTCTAATATGACCCGGTCACCGGCTTTCAGGGTTAGTGTTGCCAACTGGCTTGCTGTGCGGACGCGGTAGTCCGTTCTGCCGACAGCAACAGATATCCAGAGTGTTAGGAATATTACAGATAAATTACGCATATAGTATATAGATTATTCTACGATTTCGATATCCACACTTCTCACAATCTCATAGCTATTGTAGATATTCGTATTGGACGCAACGAAGTAGACCCGATATTTTCCTGGCTTGGTATAGGTATATGTATAGCTTTTCATCGGTGCATCGATAACTCCCTTGATCGGAACAGGTCTATCCGGACCTAAATCCTGTGTACCCACTTCAAAGCCTTTCGTGATAGCCCAGTTTTCCGATTCAACGGTTTCGCTGTTGTTCAATGTCCGATCATGTGCCACCATGCTTAACGTCGTAGGCGATAGAACCGAACGCGCCGGAGCAATGTCTGGTTTCATGTCCACCAATTGAAATCCTGAGGTCAGAAGATTCCCAAGCGTAAGCAGGCCAAGAGACGTTTCTGAAGTCAACAAAAAATCTTGTACCCGCCAAGTCCGTCCAACACCATACCCGCCGTTTCCTGTTGTTCTCTGATCTTTTACGGTGTACTTAAATGCCAGATAAAGAGGTTTACCATCCACCACTATTTCTGATAAGTCAATAGGTGGATCGCTCGATTTCACATAGGTGGTGCCCGTTGCCAGTGTAATCAGTGGAGTAAGATCTATCCAGGTGGCATCATCAATACCTCCGACAAACTGGTATTTGCCGTTAAAATCTGTGGAGGCCAAAAGGCTCAACTGATTTTCTTGGGTACCGAATTGTACATTTGTCTGAAAGGATAGAGCCAACTCCCCTTGTTCCACGATTCTTCCATCCTTAAAAGCATAATCACTCAATACTTCACCGGAATAGAAACTGATCAGATCAGCATCTCCGCTGAATTTGAATTCGACCTCCTCATTGACCGCATAGATGGACGATTCTGTAGTCACTTCAAAATGGGGAGCAGATCGTTCTACTTCCTTTTTACAAGCTATGAAAAGGAAGCTTACCATACAAGTATATAACCAAATATTTTTCATTTTATTTCGTTTTAAGGTTTATATTGCCAATATTACCAACCTGGGTTCTGTTCCAGGGCCCTGTTCAATGTCATATCTTTGGAAGGAATAGGAAAAATCACATGCCTGCTTGTCACATTCCGAAAAGCAAGGGACAAGTGGCTTCCGGGAATGTCTGTCGCCATCTGGTTCTTCATATTCGTCATCACAAACTCAAAAATCCCCCACCGAATCAGATCCGGCTTGCGTAATGCCTCAAAACACAGTTCTCGCGAACGCTCCTCCCGAATCAACTCCAGAAAGTCATTTTTGTCCAATGAAGGAGAGATGTCAGCATCAGTGATTCTATGTATAGAAGCAGTTGCAGTTGCCCCGGAACCACCTCCTCCAGAGAAAACAACCGTAGGCTCGCTGCTATATCCTTTCCCTGCCTTTAACCCCGTCACTGCATCAAATCCTAACGTCACGGATTGAACCTGTCCATTGGAGATGGATGCTATCGCTTGCGCTCCTTCTCCACCTCCTCCAACAAAGCTTACCGTAGGAGCAGCAGTATAATCATTTCCGCCAGAGGTTACGGTAATGGTTTTAATTCCAGATGACCAAGCCCTTTGTCTCACCAGATTTACCGCATCTATTGCAGATTGAGTAGGCCCATTATTTATTTCGTTTTCTGCCTCGGCATACATCAGTAAGACGTCCGAAAAACGTAGAATGGGCCAATTGATCGGTGTAGCATTATTCGTTTTTGGCGATACCAATTCATACTCTCTTCGGTATTTTGCCGCTTTTCGGTTATAGTAAGATGCCGCTGTTGTGCTTGTTATAGGAGCTTTGGTTCCATTACTTGCATAGGTAAAGTTGGAAATCGCCCAATCACGTCTCACGTCCCCGTCATCGTATAGATCATATAATTTTTTGGTACTATTTACATACCCTGCCGCCACACCCAAAGCAGGATTGGCCTCGGCTGCTGCTGCAGATACGGTAATACCGATCCAGGCTCCTACCTGCCCCGTCTCCAGCTCCGCTCCGGAGTTATTGCCCCAAAACTCAACTTCAAACAGACTTTCTCCGATATCGTATTCATCACGTGCGTATTTGATAAAAACATCCGCATAATCCGGATTGAGTTTATGGTTAGCCTCTGTATCATCCATCACTTTACTTGCCCAATATTTCACCCGTTCATATTTTGATACGTCTTTGACCGGGTTGCCTGCCATGTATAAGCAAACCCGGGCCAATATGCCACGCACGGCAGATTTGTTAACCTGACCTCCGTACCCCAACTCCTGTATAGGTAGAACAAGCTCTTCCGCTGTTTCCATATCAGCGATGATCTGGTTATAAACCTGTACTGCAGGAGTACGCGGTACCTCATTCCCACTTGCACTCATCGTTGGTTCTAAGATGAGAGGGACACCACCAAAATTCTGTACCAACAAAAAATAATAATACGCTCTGAGAAACAACGCTTCTCCACGTACCCGGTTGCGGACAGCTACATCTATGGCTTCGTTTTTATCGACATTTGCCAGCAATGCATTGGCTCGGTAGATGCCCATATAAAGAGCTTGCCAAAAACCTTCAATTGCTGCATCTCCGGCCGAAAAATTGTACACTTGGGGGCCGGAGGTGACCGTAGCAGGATTGTAACATCCTTCATCCGCCTCCAACCCCAAGCGGGAAATATACCAGGTACGGTATAGGTAACTCGTACCCAATATGTCGTATACTCCAGCCAGAGCAAAGGTCAGATGCTCTTCTGTCTCGTAATACGTTACGGGTGAAACAAAGTCTCTGGGAGTAGTATCGAGAAACTTCTTGCAGGAAACAAATCCTGTAAGCATCACTACCAATAAACAATAAGCTATTTTTTTCATGTCTTTATATCTTTAAAGTCAATACTTATCTAAAATGTTGCATTCAAGCCAAAAACCAGTGTTCTCGCTGCCGGATACGCCGAATAATCAAAGCCCGGTGTCAGTATGGAATTGCGTACAGACACTTCCGGATCCATCCCGGAATATTTCGTCCAGGTGAGGACATTTTGGGCAGACAGATTCAGTCTCAAACGCGAAATGCGGGCCCTGTTCACTATATGTTTGGGCAGCTCATAGCCCAACGAAACCGTCTTGAGCCGCAGATAGGAGCCATCCTCTACGGTACGTGAGGAAAACCTCCCCAGAGGCCCTTGGCCATTGGCCCTGTAATTGCTATTGGTAGGGTTTTCAGGTGACCAACGATCTATATAAGAGGCAAACTGGTTCAGATCGGTCCGCAATAGCCCGTTGCCTTCTAAAAACAAGCGATTGGCATTGAAGATATCGTTTCCGTATGACCACTGAAAAAACACATTCAGATCAAACCCTTTGTAGGTGAGATTATTGTTAAATCCTCCTACATGAACAGGCATTCCCCTCCCGATAATCGTCTGGTCAAATCCGTTCACCGTTCCATCTCCATTCAGATCCCGGTATTTGATATCCCCAGGTTGTACATTCGGATCCCCATTGTCCGGAATATGGCTTTTTAATGTATACACATCGGGAGCGGGGCTGTCAAAGTCTGTATACTGATACACCCCATCAAAGATATATCCATAAAACATGGCTGCCGGCTGCCCTATCTGAGCTACATACAAGGGAGAACTGTCGTACTGGTTCACAAATTTTGTATAAGAAAACAAATTGGTCTGGTTGTCTGTCAATTCCACGACTCTATTGTCATTAAAGCTGATGTTGACACTGCTTGACCACTGAAAATCTTTTGTCTGGATATGCTGGACATTCAAGCTCATCTCCAAACCACGGTTTCTTAACCTGCCTATGTTTCGGAAGGCCGATTCAAAACCCGTTGTTAAGGGCAGTTTGGCATCCAGCAACAGGTTCCTGGCGTTCCGCTGATAAAGATCCACCGTAAATTTCACCCTGTCTTTCCATAATCCGACATCGTACCCGATATCGATCTGTTCCGTATTTTCCCATCGAAGATCATAATTCCCCAAATCGTTGGGGATCATTCCTTTCGTAGGATAGGCATTATTAAAAGAATAGGAATTGGTCAGCGGGAACGAAAGACTGGACAAATATGCAAAGTTGCTCACACGGTTATTACCGGTATGACCATAGCTAACGCGAAGCTTGGATACTGTAATAGGTGCAAAATCCTTCAGGAAAGATTCTCTTTTCATATTCCAGGCAAAAGAACCGGAAGGGAAAAATCCCCATTTATTCCCCGGGGCAAACTTTGAAGATCCATCACTTCTAAACACCGCTTCTACGACATATTTAGAATAGCGAAAACTATAACGTAAACGGCCAAAAAATGACGCCAACGTATAATTGGTTATAGATGCAGGACTGGAATATGGTGTACCCTCGTCAAATCCCGATAGATCAAGTTCTTCATTCGGTATGTTCTGTACAGCTACTCCAAATATCCGTTGATCCATGGATACTGCGGAAAATCCGGCCATCGCGTTGAGACGGTTCCCGCGCTTGAATTGTTTGTCATATGTCAAAGTACTTTCACTGGACCAGGTGCTGCGTTCATCGTAGCGTACACTTCCATTGATACCTCTCCTGTTATTCTGATTGTGTGGGTTTCCTTGAGGCGTCCTGGAGTTATAAAATACGTCTCCTACGAATTTACGGTTGCTGTAGTTTCCTGTTGTCCGCCATTTCAGTCCTTTTATGATCTCATAATTGATAAACGCAACAGCACTGAACGCATCCGTGGCATAATTGCGATTGGTATTTTCTGCTGTAACAATAGGATTCATCCGTTCTTCAGAAGTCGTAATATTGTCGGGATCAAAATCCTCATCTTCCAGGTCTAAGTCATCCCTTCCGCTAATAGGCCTGTATCCCCAGGCATTATAGAACAGGAAATTGGTCGGATTGCTTTCAGACCCAGTTGCAGCCTGTACACCGTAGGCATCAAGCAGGCTCTTGTTTACATTGATACCGACATCTAGTTTATTAGATATAACCTGGTCTACCGAAACTCTCCCTTGGTATCTTTTAAAACCTGTATTGAGTACGACGCCTTCCTGATTGTATGTTGAGCCGGATATCGAATATTTGGTATTAGCAGTCCCGCCGCGTATCGCAAGATTATTTATGATAGTAGGCTTACGCTGAAATAATTGGCCTTGCCAATCTATGCCGGCCATATCTCTGTATGTTTCCAATGTTCTGCCGTTTTGGAAATAGCGGCCCTGGGTTACCGTAGGGTTTCGCTCGGCATGGTATTTCACAAACTCATAAGGAGACATCATCTCCATTCGATTCCCTACCTCCTGATATCCCAGGGAACTATTCAACGTAACAACAGGGCGGCCTTCCTTACCCTTTTTCGTCTGGATCATCACTACACCGTTCGATGCACGAGCGCCATAAATTGCTGTTGCAGATGCATCCTTCAACATATTGATAGACTCTATCTCTTCGGGATTCAGCGAACTTGCAAGGAATTCTTCCATAGGGAAGCCGTCGATCACGTATAATGGTTCGGTATTTTGCGTAAGCGAGCCTGCACCTCTGATCACAATATTCAGCTCCTCGCCGGGTTGGCCGTCCATGGCAGATACCTGTACGCCGGCAACCCTTCCGGCCAAAGCCTCCATAAAGGAGGCCACAGGCGCTTTTGTTACTTCGCTCATATTGACCTGCGCGACTGAACCAGTCAGCTCCTCCTTAGCCACAGAGCCGTAACCGACAACCACAACCTCATCCAAACCCTGGTCTTCTTGCAAAAGCACAATATTCTGCACTTTGTAGTCCACAACTCTTAGTTTATAAGACTTGTGTCCGATCAACGAAAACACCAACTCATCATTGAGCTGCACATTGGTCAATTCAAAATAGCCATTTTCCCTACTCACAGCCGAATTGCCCGTACGTTGATTTCGAATCGTAACACCTGAAAGTTTTTCTCCAAGCCTGTCCGTTATCGTTCCCGAAAAAACTTGTTGCAAGATATCTGAAGTTGATTTTTCTATATGCTTTTGTGCAGCTTTGATTACAATGGTGCCATCATGCAGTTGATAAGTTAGCGGTTTGTTTTCTACAAGTTTGTCCAAAGCAGTCTTCAACGGTACATTTGATAGCTCTACATTCACCTTTTCGGTATTTTTCAACACCTCAGCTTGATAGATAAAACGATAGCCCGTCTGTTTCCGGATAGAAGAAAAAGCTTCTTCCAACGAGGTGTTTCTCAATCGTAATGACACTGTCTGGGCCAGACCTGTTGACATAGCATTCAATGTAGCAATCAACACAAAAACAATGGTCAATTTCATAGCAAGGAATATTTTGGATAGATAAATACAACGATCCTTATACCGTTGTCTCATACGGATATTATACATATCTTTGTATAGATTAAGATTTATACGTAAATTAATTAACACAGTTAGTTTATATTCTTGGTCTTTTTACTGGGAGTATGGCCGTACTCCCAGTTTCCACCCTTTTATCTTCTCTTCATTCTCGTTTTTCCATTTTTCTCATAATTTTATTGGTTTTTTATTGTTTAATACTTTTTATTTTATCCCTAAGGTACACAGCTTAGGCATAGGCCAGTTATTACTTTTGAGCTTGGACACAAACGTCTCCCGATAAATGTTACCTCACCACCAACTTTTTATTTTCCAAAGCAATATTGTAGGAAGTCAGGTCACTCAATACTGAGCATACCGCAGCGATTGATTCACTTTTTTTGATACCCCCGACATATCGCTTGTCTGAAAGTACAGGACGTATGTCTACATCCACTTTGTACCAACGGGCAACATCTTCCAGCACTTCTTTCAGACTTTTGCTATTAAAATAGAAATAACCATCTTTCCAAGCCAAGGCTTCCTCTAGATCAGCTTTCCCTATAGTAATATTTCCTTGGCCACTGATCGTTTCATAACCGTGTTCGATGACCTTATACTCCCCATTGGTACTTACCTTGATCTTTCCTTCTGTCAGTATAGTTTTTATTTTTCCTTGATACAAGTGCGTATTGATATTGAATGCTGTACCCAAAGCCTCCACTTCTGTATCTCCTACCTCTACCTTAAACGGTCTGGAGGGATCCTTGGCAATTTCAAAATAGGCTTCCCCCCGTACCTTTACGGGCCTTTCGTTGCCGACAAAGGATGCCGGAAATTCCAGTTCAGAATCTGCATTCAACCAAACTTTGGTACCGTCTGCCAACTGTATATGGTAGGTACCGCCCAACGGAACACGGAGTTTGTGAATATGTGCCTCTGCACCTTTGGCCTGTTGGTAATCCAACATATCACCCGTGACATCCAATGTGATATTTCCATCCACTACCATATTCTTTCCGGCTTCTCCCAACTGTACGGTCGAACCATCGGAAAGTGTTAAGGTTGCTATTTCCCGGCCCGGAACGATTTCGATCTGCGGTGATGAAGTATCGGCAATTTTATTTGTAGACTCTTTATTGTTTAACAACAAAGCTCCACCTACCAGACATACCGCTATGATGGATGCAGCTACTGCCCACCACTTCTTGTACATCGGTGTTCGGATAGTATCACGTCTAGCCAAAACAGACTGCCACTCTTTTTCTAGATCAAAAGATTGATATTCAGTAAGGCGTTCCCTTATTTTCTCCAAAGAAATATCTTTACTTTCCACCCAAAAGCGCAGTGACGGATATTTTTCGACCGTATCCATCAGCTCCCGGAGCTCCTCATCCGAAATATCCCCCTGTAGATATTGTGCAACAAGTTCTGCAGCTCTTATATAGTGTTCGTCTTTTGGTATCATAGTTTCTGAGATATAGCTTTGCCATCAACCTTCTTTGCCCTTGCTTCTCTAATGAGACACTTGTAAAAAGGAAAAGGATGAAAAGGATGAAAAAAATATTTTTTTCATCCTTTTCATCCTTGCTTCGTAGAGACACAATGCATTGTGCCTCTACCCGAAAAAGAATAAAACAAATGCTTTTAAAGAATGGAAAATCGGAGCAAGCCGATGACGGAGTAGCTCGACAGAGCGTCTTTTCTGTGTTTTTATGGTATTGATGGAAACACCGCACAATTCAGCGGCTTCACTGTTGGACTTGCCTTCCAGATAGGTCAGCCTGCAAACCTCTTGGCAGGATTTTGGCAAGGTTTTGATAGCCTTATGCAAATTATTGACCGTTTCCGCATAGATCATTGCATCAAGGATATAGGTTTCGTCCATTTCGTTCCATTCGTTGGACTTCTGATAGCCGTCAGCAATCTTCTGATGCCGGATATGATTGAGGGAAATGTTCCGAACAGAAGAATATAAATAACTTTTTAGGGCTTTTTCTTGTGACGGCAACTCTTCCAATCTTTCCAGAACCTTGACAAAGGTATCCTGTACAATATCCGATGCTGTGTCCCGACATTTTACAATATGCCACGAAAACTCTACCAGAGCAATATAATATTGCTCAAAAAGGGCTTTTACATACATTTCGGTCAGGATGTTTTTCATCTAAGAAAAATCTATAATTACCTACGGTTAGTCCAATACTACTCAAAAGTAAGTATTACAAAGTAGATTCACAATAGGAGTAGGTGAAAACACCCAATATCCGATCCGAAGTGAAAACAACTTTGCCACGAAGCCTCTCCGACTACTGCCAGAGATGGGAGTAATGAAAAAAGGCAGCCTAACGGCCACCTTCTATGTTCAAAAGTCAAAATGGATAAAGTCCGTAGAGACCTTACGGAACTCTACGGACAATAACGATGAGGTATCGATAAAATACTACTTTCCGGTCAAAATATCTATGATATGAGGATAACGTAAGGTACGATTCTCATTAACCACGCTGTATCCAGCTCCTTTGTAATCGAAAGAGGTATAAGGCACATTATGCTTATCCAATATATAGACTACATCCCTATACCAGTTGGCCCTGCTTGGCTCCGGAACAGTATTCAAAGTCCCAAATTCACCGACAAAGACAGGTGCATTCAACCTCTTTGCCATATTTATACCGGACAATAAACTGGTCTCCAACACATCCCTGTCGTAGTGCCTTGCTCCGGTGGACTGCCAGTTTGCAGGCAACTGACTAATCCATTCATTGGGCACGAGCTGTCCCGGATATTGGATGGGGATATCCGTACGTCCTCCGGTAGTAGATTGTAAGCCATAAGCTGTGAGCAGAAAAGGCCCATAAAAGTGATAAGTGAGCAAAATCTGATGGTTAGATGGCAAATTCAATTCGGCGTATCTCACTGAACCATTTGTCGTACATACCCCCACGACAATCGTCCGATCGGGTTCCCTTGCCCGGATAGCATTGATGGCCAAAGCTGCCACATTGTTCCAATTTGCAGCATTGCCAGACACAGGCTCGTTAAGCAGTTCATAAGCCACCAAAGCGTTTGGATAGTGCTTCAATTCATCCGAGAGATCTTCCCACAATTTCACAAATTTGGCCGGTTCAGCCGGATTGGTAAATAAAGTATTTTCCGTATTGGTAAACCTATGGTTTCTCGTGATGTGCATATCGACCAGTACCCGCATATTATGCTTGATACACCAGCCAATAACATCGTGCAACAGGTCAAAGGCATACGGCCGGATCTTTTGACCAGATTCATCCCACAGGTATACTTCATCTATACACAGCCGGATATGATCAAATCCTTGGGCAGCAAGCAACTCCACATCCTCTTCCGTAAAGAAAGCAACACGTTGCGCACCATCGTACTTGGGTGTAGATAACCACGAAGCGACATTTACTCCTTTGGATATTTCAAAATTATTGATACTGGCGAGATCCTCAATAGAGTAGATCCTTTGTGTGCCATCCTGCGCAGTGACCGTGTAGGTTAGCCTATTATTAAAATTTTGGGCAATATTCGGATCGGGAGAAATAGTCGCTCCCCCCGAAATGGTAATCTGAGGTACCACATTGGACAGATCATGGTTTCCCCGATCTATACCAATCATTCCTATGGATTCGACAATAGTTCCATTCAAACCCACCGAGGGAAGCGAAAAACTCAATATCTGCGCCCTGTTGCTTTTCTTTACATCTGCGATGATCTTGACATCCTCTTTCTTACCATCTGCATTTTCGATTTGGATGACAAAAGGGCTGCGTAAATCGACAAGATCCGGGATCGTAGACAGCACCGTGATTTCTTCGTTAAATTCGATGTCTAGTTCTACTTTAGAGACATCGATCTGATCGTTTGATTCTTCCGGAAAATAATACGGAAAATCAACAAGAATATCATTCGATTTGAGACTGGCTTCGATCGGATAAAATTCCTTGCCGGAACCATCCAATGTAGCCGTCAGACTGATAACCGGATTTACCCTATGATAGTAGTTTGTAATACCTTTGTCTTCTTTGCAAGAGACAAAGCCCGTTAACAACAGTACCACTATCGTTAACAAATATTTTGTTTTTTGTTTCATTACTTTACTCTTTTAGTTTTTTCTGGAAAGTTCTTATGGGACTGTCCCAAAAGCAGGTATTATCCTCTTTTTGTCATTCCGACGATAGGAGGAATCTATAAACGTTACAATCAATCAAGCATTTAGATCCTTCACTACGTTCAGGATGACAAATTAGGCGGTTTTATCTGGCCTTTCGGGAACCCTCAACTCACTCCACAATCTCCCCTATAATAACATGTTTATCAACTGTCCCATTACTATTGATCACTTCAATGGTATTAGGTTTTGTCAAATCCATCACATTTAGTTTAGGTTCTATCTTGACATTCACGGGCAAAGTAGCCGTCATACGCATCCGTGTGATGTCAATCGGATTCAACGAGTTGCGTGGATAATACTTCGGAAACTGTATTCGAATAACCTCTCCGAAAGGTGCTTCCTGAGATGTGGTAAATTGTTCCGTAGAAATGGACTCATCTGCAAACTGCGCATAGATATTGGTTAGACCAAAGCGCGGTGCGGAAACATTCTCTTCGGGTTTCTCGCAGGCAAACAATAAAATTGCTACGAGTAATAAAGTTATATTGTACTTGTTCATCGTTACCATGGATTTATTTGACTTAAAGATGTATTGTTGGCGATTTCAGCAACGGGAATCGGAAAGTTGTAGAATCTTTCGGGAAATTTACGGTCAGCCTTGTCCACATCCACATACTCATAGGTGAGTATAGCGCCCGATTTTGTGATCTTAAGACCGTGGAAACGCACGTTATGCAATTCCTCATGCGCCACCCGCCATCTGCGCAGATCCCAATAGTGGAATCCCTCAAAGGCCAGTTCCACTTTTCGTTCATGGCGGATCGCTTCAAACAGGTCATCGCCCGTCTTGTCCGAATAGGGCAGATTGACACGTCCCCGGATCTTTTCTATAGCATCATTGGCATCACCGGTCTCACCGATACGATAACAGGCTTCTGCAAGATTAAGATATACTTCGGCTAGTCTGATCTCTATCCATGGCTGATCACTGTAAGTCGTCGATATATCCGCGATCCCTTCATTGAGATATTTGCGTAAGTAATATCCTGTCGTGGTCTTGCCAAACGTATTGGGCTGAAATCCGTATTCCATAAAACCGTCCCTTCCATCTACAAAACTTTCGATCTGTCTTCCTTTCCAGCTTGCGCCATTGTACAAGATAGATGCATGAAAACGAGGTTCCAGTTGATCGTAAGGTGGTGTTTCGGTCGTTCGACCTCGCCAAGCTGACCAATCGGCCTTACCACCTATAGCCAATTCGTATTCTTCCACCATCTCTTGTGTAGGACAAGCAGCTCCACCATTATTTGCCCAATCTCCTGCCGGTGCAAACTTCCGGTCAAACGTATGGGTTGGTGCCGGCAATTGATACCTGAATTCGAGGATAGATTCGGGATTACCGTTAAAATAGGATCTAAACGCATCTTTATAGGATGGATTCAGATCATAAACCTTTGCACCATTATCGGTCAGATTGATCACTTCCTTTGCGGCGTTCCGTGCTTTTTCCCAACGTTTGGCCACTAACATGGCACGTGATTTCAACGCAAAAGCAGCTCCCTTGGTAATACGTCCATTTTGATCTGCACTCCATTTTACGGGCAGGTGCTGCGCCGCAAAATTTAAGTCGTTCTCGACAAAATCCCAACACTCCGCTTCTGAACTCAACGGTTTATTATTGGATGTAGGGAGATCATCGTACAAGACCACTGTATTGGTACGTAGCAATAGTTGATAGTACAAAAATGCCCTCAAAAACCGAGCTTGTGCCTCATAACGATTTTTTATATCATCTGCATAGGTGGCATACTTTTTCATACTGCTGATGAATTCATTGACCCGGCGAATACGTTCATAGGATTTCGTCCAGATCACAAGACCCTGTGATTGATCTGCCGTCACGAAATAGGGATCCAATACGATCCTATTGGCATTGCCTCCACCTGCAGAATAAGAACCATATTTCAACATACCCGTCATACCCTCTGTCAACAAACCGTCGTTGAACTGTGCTGTTCCAAAATTGCCATAAGAAGGAATATAGGTGTACAAAGAATTGAGGTACAGATCCGTAGAGCTCTCCTTGACCCAAAATAATTTATCACTCAAACGATCCGTCGGATCCGGATCCAAAAAATCACCACAACCCGTCACAAATGGGATGATGAAAAATATATAAAGAATTCGTTTCATAATACTAAAATTTAGAATTTCACATCTATACCAAATGAATACACTCGCTGTTGTGGGTAAAAACCGTTGGACACGTCAGGTGCTTCGGGATCCAGATATTTGAATTCTGTCCATGTAAAGAGATTGCCTCCTGAGACATTCAGTCTCAAGCTTTCCATTCCCAATTTTTTGACGATATTCTTCGGAATCGTATAGCCTATCTGAGCTGTTTTGAGACGCAGATAATCACCATTTACAATCCACATGGTCGAAGCCCATTTATTATTCTGCACCTTAATATCCGAAAGCCTTGGATATTTTGCATTGGGATTATCGGGAGTCCACATATTCTCGACCAAATAACGTGGTGCATTACCTTCCTGAAAGAAGGGTGTGGTAAACTCTGTATTATCATATCCTATATCCGGATAGTATCCGCTAAGTGCATACGATAGGTTGGCCGCTCCCTGCAACATGACCGAAAAATCAAAGCCCTTGTAATCGGCAAACAGTGACAGGCCAGAGATCAGATTCGGTATGTTGCTGCCTGCAATCCATGCCCTATCTTCGTTATACGTCAGCTTTCCATCACCATTGACATCCATATACTTGATGTCCCCAGCTTGATTGCCGCCAAAGATACTTGGCCAGTTTTGTGCTTCTTCATCAGTCTGAAAGATCCCTAAGGCGATCAGGCCGTGTTTTTCGTCCAATGCACGTCCATTTCGCTTCAAGTGATCGGGTGTATTGGCACTTTCTCGAATACTGAGGTAACGGTTTTTGTAATAACTGAGCGTAAATCTTGCTCCATAATTCAGTGCTCCGATTCGATGTTGATGATTCACACCAACCTCAAATCCTCTACTGTCTGTTTTGCCGGTATTCACTACCGAAGGGAAATATCCTCCCATTGATGGTGCAAATGTCCCCCCTTGGTTTTCGAGAATATTGTCCGTGACTTTGTAGAACGCATCTATTTCAAAACCCAACTTGTTGTTCCATAAACTGGCTTCCAGTCCAACATTATAGATATTGACCGTTTCCCAAGATAGATCAGGATTGCTCAATGCACTCGTGACATAGGCATTTTGTGGTGTATTTCCAATGACTACAGCAGGTTCTTTAATATTCGGATCACCTTCCCGGGTGAGCATGGCCATCGTACTGAGGAAAGTATAATTGCGGACACCTGTATCATTTCCAAGTTTGCCGACCGATCCTCTCAGTTTTAGATCATTGACAAAAGGTAGTGCTTCATGGAAAAAGTCCTCATTGGACATTCTCCATCCCAACGATACTGCAGGAAACAATGCCCATCGCCTGTCTTTGGCAAATTTGTAAGACGCATCGTATCGGCCCGATAACTCCAATAAGTATTTGCTTGCAAAATCATAATTGAGCCTTCCTACAAAGCCAGCGCTCGGTACAATACTACTTCCTCCATTAAACCCTCCTGGTCCGGCAATCAGCTCGCTTGCAAAACCTAGCTCGGGAAGTTCTTCAAAGTCTAATCCTTGAGTCGACACCGAAAACTTATTCGACAGCGTCCGGAATTGTTCGTACAATACAAGTCCGGCCACGTTATGCTGACCAAAGCTCTTGTTGTAATTCAATGCTGCCTGCAAGGTCAAAAAACCAGATCGTGACATATTTTCGGCCAATTTTGCAAGGCTTCCTATAGACGAATCGACAATCTGATAATTAATTCCTGTAGGTCCTACAATCCCTTGTGCCAGTTGATAAGGTGTCTGAAAAGATTTTGCAAAAGCTCCGTTATAATCATAGCTCCCCATCACAAAAGAAGAAAGTCCTTCCGTGACAAAGGGCATAGCCAAATCTAACCTTAGATTACTCTGAAAATTGTCCGTATAGTTCTTTCGAAATCCAGATTGCTCCAATGCCGAAATAGGACTTACGAGCGGACCATTGGTTCTATTGCCAGTTGGATATCCGTCATATTCCTTGGGCAAATAGGGATGCGCACGCATGGCCTGCTGAAATACATTGTTCCACGTATTCTTTTCGGTACTGAATGTAGGCGCATTCTTTTGGCTTTTCCTTCCTCCTACACCAATCTGTACTTTGAGGTTTTCGGTGGCCGTAACTTCTATATTACTACGCAGATTATACCGATCAAAGTCAATATTTTTGACATTTCCGTCCTGTTTGAAATATCCACCATAGAAATAGTAGCTGATCTTGTCATTTCTACCCTCTACAGATACACCACTGTGAGAAGTTTTACCAGTCTTAAACAATTCGTTTACCCAATTGGTATTCCCCCATTTTCCTTCTGGGTCGCCCTCTACCATTTTACGGATATCAGCATTGCTGAACAGTGGTTCTTTTCCATTGATTATCCGTGCTTTATTGTACCAATAGGCATATTCGGGGCCATTCAGAAATTCTGGAAACATGGTATTTTCACTCAATTGGGAAGAATGGTTAAACCGGACGGAGGGTTTTTGGGATTTTCCTTTCTTGGTCGTAACCAGGATTACTCCCGCCGCGGCCTGCAATCCATATACAGCCGCCGCAGAGGCATCTTTAAGTACCGTGATTGTCTCTACTTCTTCAGGATCCAACTGTGTCATCGAACGTCGTACTCCATCTACAATAATCACAGGTGTATTGGGATTGACATCATCCACCACAGGCGCAAAACTACTGTTGCCTCGGATACGCATGGTAGACTGGTCACTCCCCGGCTCTCCTCCTCCCTGCCGGGATATCAATCCTGGCAACTTTCCCGTGATCATGTTTGTAATATTTCCTACAGGAGATTGCATGATCTCTTTGGAACTGATCTGTGCAACCGACCCCGTAACCGATTCACGCCGCTGTGTACCATATCCGACGACTACCACTTCGTCCAGGTCCTGATCTTCCGTAGAGAGTACGATATTTTGTTCATTATAGTTGATGACAGTCAGCCTGTAGGCTGTATAGCCTATCCTCGAAAAAGACAATTGATCATTGATATTCACATTCGGTACTTCAAACCATCCGTCTGAATTGCTGGCAGTGGTATATCCTGAGGTGAGATTTCGGATCGTGACATCGGCTAGAACCTCTCCTGTATTGCTTCTGATCCGGCCTCTTAAACTACGGTTCTGCTTTACCTCCATCTGGACAGTCTGTACAGCAGGTTTTCTTTTGATCAAAACCGTCGATTCTTCAATCTCGTAATCCAAAGGCTGCCCTTCCAGACAAGCGTCCAATACTTCCCGAAGCGAAGCATTTTTCAAATCTACGGTCACAGGCCTTGCTCCTGTCAGGATATTATTGTTGAAAAGGAAATCATATCCTGTTTTGCTTTTGATCTCCAACAGTACGTCCTTGATAGGCTTTTGTCTGGCCTGCAACGAAAGCCGTTGTGCCAATGCCGACGCATGAACATTCAGCGATAGAAATGCGATCAATATGAGTGTAAGCTTCATCATAACACATATTTTCCATAAGAACCGCCTATGCAGGCGGTATATTTCGTCTGTTTTTTTATACATTTGTTAAGTTGTTTTAGTAAAAAGCTCATGTTGCATTGATTTTTTTAACTACAGCTAACTTTTAGTGGCCAGGAACGGTAGCAACGTTCCTGGCTTTTTTAGTTGTATCATTGAAAATCCCTAAATGCCAAACCTCTAGCTCCATAGACCTTCTGTCCTGTGGTATAAGGTGGGTTATACCTGACATCATACGCTTTAGCATGGGTCGTGCTAATATTCGTCGAAGTCCAGAATAGATTGTGTGTATCCTGAAGCTTGATATTGCCGCCAAAACCTGAAATTTTCTGGTTTATTGTAGCCACATGGCTGGCATTGTTCGGGACCAACGGTGCCCAAGCTTGATGAAAATATTCATAGTCGCGCAACGCTCCTAGATACCAATCCGAATATCCCCCGTCGCGTACACGTATGGCCCAACGTGCAATATAATTTGCCGATGTACCCGGACCACCCAAAGCTGAAATAATAGCAGCTGTATTGGCGGCACCGTCTGTATCACTACTAGCGGCAGTCACGTTTACATTTCCATTTGGAAACCAATTGATATTTGCTTCCGGGGATTGTACATGTACCACTTTTCCGGTTATCTTATAACTCGCAATACCGGATAGAGGCAATGTTTCATGGATATGTACAATGATGCCGCCCTGCCAGTACGATGTGAGCACAGGAGGTGCAATCGAAAGATTTTGCTCTCCGATAGACAAATAGGTATTCGGTTTGAAATAATAGTCAAAATTACCTGCGGCCGTGGTGAATGTCACCTTCCGGAGATCGGGGAATCCCTCGGGAATCATCAGACGGAAAGTATCTCCTGCCTTGATCGCTGTCACGTCTCTCACATTGGTTGACGTCAGATTTTCCGCAAAGGTAAATATAGCTCCTGTAAGTTCTACACCTGCCACAATATCCGTAAAGGTCACGCTGGCATAATTCACAACGCCTACTTCCACTTTTACAGGGATTTTTCTTTCAAGCTGACGCCCGTATTGGTCTTTTGCCCGAATGGTAATGACACCTTCTTCGTCAAATTCGGTCTCCATACCCGTAGGTGAAGTGATTTGCAGGACACCTGACTTTTGTGCTACATTCAATTCATATGTTACGGACCAAGCTGCCGGAAGATCAAATTCGAGTTCTTCTACGCCAACCTGTCTGAAATCTACTGCTATGGCAAACCCGGAAGCGATGGTAAGCACATCCGTTTCTGCACGATCAAAAACAAGCGTAAAAGGCCTGTACTTTGGCAATACATACGATCTATTGGGCGATTCGTTCGTCACAATCGTCACGTTGCTGTCTATATCAAATGACACACTGTTGAATAAGGATTTTCGGCCGATGGCACGAAAAGGTTTGCCGTCCGCATCCGCAATTTCTTCCTGTAACCCTTTCATCTCTACAACCCAATTGCCTGTATTGTTTACCAACATTTTAGGCACAGCTTCGTCTTCTATATTTTGATTTTTTCGGTCTTTATCCTTGATGAGCCGGGTAGCCGAAGTACCTGTACCATTGATGATCGTCCAATAATAATCATCATCGATCAAATGCGCGCCCACCAAAGGGCTGGGATAGTTAGCATAATCCAGTCGTACCTGAGCCTTGCTCCCGTTGTGCATCTCTAGGTGTACAAGTTCGTCCTCTATACGTATATGCTCTACAGCATCTTCCGATTGGATAGCCCGAACGATGTGGCCCAATGACTGTATATCTTCATTGGCCAACGTCACCCAAGTCTCCGCATCTCCCGAAGGAGGTAACGGCTCGTTATTCTCCGTTTCTTTTTTACATTGGCTGAACAGGAAAAATATCCCTATACACACCAACCCAAAAAACAATTTTTGTTTTTGCATAATCCATCAATTGATTAGTTGTTTAATATTAGTTATTTGATTAAAAATCATGTTGCATTGATTTTGATCCAGACTAACGTATAGTGGCCAGGAACGGTAGCAACGTCCTTGGTTTTTAGTCTTTGATGAGATGTAAACCTTATTTCGTAACGACAACCCTCCTTTCTTTTATCTGAAATTTCACATTACTTATTTTCTCTAATTTTAAGAGTAGACTCTTGAGTGATTTGGTCCTTTTGAATGTTCCCGTAAACTTCTCATCGGACGTATAGTCGTATGAGATTTCCTCAATATTGTACCATCGCTGTACTTTAGCCAATATTTGTGATATAGACTGTTCATTGAAATTGAAATAACCGTCTTTCCAAGTGGTAAAATCATCCACCTGCACCCGCTTTTTATGCAATACAGCATCATTTTCATTGGCGGTTACCTGTTCAGAGGGTTTCAATATGACTTTGTGATGTTTTCCTTCCAACTGCACGGCACCTTTGACCAGCGTAGTGGTAGTCGCCCTATCCTCTTGATATGCAGAGACATTGAACGCAGTTCCCAATACCCGAATCAAAGGACCATTAGTCGTCTCCACATAAAATGGTTTTTCGGTATTGTGAGCTACATCAAAATACCCTTCGCCTACCAATTTTACCCGACGCTCTTTACTTGAAAAAACTCTTGGATAGGTCAACGACGATCCGCTGTTCAACCAAACTTCTGTCCCATCTATCAACAATATCTTGCTGGATTGTCCCTTTGGCGTGGTAAACACAATATTTTCCTCTTCGAATAAACCGAGGGGAGCATGTTGCACTTCGTATATGATTTCACCATCTTTTCCCTGTAAAATCTTTACACCCGTTTCGGCCAAAGCATTCGGTTGATCGTCCTCCAATACCTGTATCTCGCCATTGGGAAGGCGTAAAAATGGCACACTATCTGGAGCAATGTAAATATCGTCAGTTACATTTGCCACCTCGAGATCGACATTTTCTGTAGTATGCCGACCGTCAAATTCCGACTTTTTCCAAAGCCAGAGCAATGTAGACAAACCTACCACCAAAGCTGCAGCGATGGAAATATATTTCTTGAATGTAACTGATCTATTGGGCCGGGTATTGGCTTGGTCTTTCAAAACCGCTTGGCGTATGCTTTCATAGAGCAACTCTTTGTTTTCCAAAGGCAGCCTATGTTCAAGCTCTTTCCCTTTGAGAATATCGGTCAATACCTCTTCTTGCGTTTCAAGGTCTGTTTTCTCCAGAAGTGCAAACAGTTCGTCCAATTCCTCCGGAGAAATTGTATCAGTCACACGCTTTGCCAGTAAATATCTTAGTCTAACGTTGTCCATCTAGGTTTATGGGTATTGTTTATATATAGAACCCAAAAAACAAAAGGTAGGACTAGTGGAAATTGAAAAAAAATATTATGCTGTAGGGGCAAATAATTATTTGCCCATGTCCGTAGAGACATAAGACCTTACGTCTCTACATATTATTCAAAAACACCAACAATAGCGGATAACCAAAACGTTGGAAATGTTTTCTAAAGGTTTTGAGGGCTTGAATGATATGGTTTTTGACGGTATTGGGGGCTATATCCATTTGACTAGCTATTTCCTTATAGGTCAACCCTTCTAGTCTACTCAGCAGGTAAGCCGTTTTCTGTTGTTCGGGCAATTTTTCAAGGACTTCATGTTCCAATGCCAATATTTCTCCGACGAGGATAGGATGGTCACAGCCTGTCGTATGTACAAGATCAACTTCGGGCAATGCAACTTGATTTTTGATTTTGCCTCGTAAATCGCGAAGCCTATTGAGAGATAACCTTTTCGCCACAACATACACAAACGCCCAGATATTTCCGTCCTCATCCAGTCTGTCTCTAGAATTCCATACCCGGATAAAGACTTCCTGAACAACTTCTTCACTTTCAAAAGAATCCTTCAATACGCTATAGGCAATACCGTAAACAGCATCTGCATAGAGGTCAAAAAGCTGCCGCAAAGCCGCCTCCTGACCGACTTTCAATGCACCTACAATAGTAGAATGTCCTATATCTTTATGCATACCATCCGAACATTTTACCGCTTTTCACGGTTCAATATCAACCTCTTGCACCCTATTCCTTGAAAAATAATTTTTAAAAAAAAGCAACCTCAACCTACATTGTTTATAACCAGTGTCTTCACGTTTTTTAATCATCAATTAGGCTCCACAATATTGGGGTACGTACACGAAGTTACAGATAATTCTGAGAAATCCTAGTACAAAATTAGGAATGATAAAATGTTTGACATAAAAAGCTGACAGCTTTTGGATATATATGATAATATGTGCTTCACATAGACCATAATTCTTCTTTGTACAGATAAAGTTTTAAAAGAGAACAAAGGTTACAAAAGAGTAGTCTTAGTTTTACATCAGGAAAAATCCCAGAATTTCCCGTTCTGGGATTTTTCCTATTTTGACTCTTGCAATATTACCTAAATATTAAAGGCAACCACTCTTCTGGATAATCACTATTTTCACCGGCCATACTTTCCTGTAGTGCCAAAGGTTTTTCTGCAACCCTGTCTTTATAATGCAGCCTTAAATGTGCTCTAAACACGTCATCTGCTGTCGGAGCACCGCCAAGCAAAGCCCAATCGATTTTTAATTTTGCGGAATACCCCAAATCCTTATCTTTTCCGTTATTGATGGTTCCAACAACTTCTACATCCGAAGTCACCCCCTTGTGTATCAATCTCCACGAATAGTTTTCTTCATGGTAAACCGTGTATTTGCCTTGTGCATTTACGGCAATCTTGTAGTTATCGTAACCACCTTTTTTATTCTTCCTGCTCAACAGCAAAATTGAAGCGTCCGAATTTTCAGGTGTAAATGCAACGATATTACGATCAAAGTAATAAGTACCTATAATCAAGCTTTCGTTGGTATAACCAAAGTTGGTAAACGTAGAAGCCTGTGTTTTCTTGCCAAGAAACCAATAGTCATTGTTGTCCTTATCAAATTGTGCTACTGCAGGCATGCTCAGGTCTCCCTTTGCAATATCTTTCGAATAGTTGAGCCGTCCGGTCATGACCAATACTTTCGCTCGTTCTTTATTGCTGGCATCTTTATAATTCGCTGTTCCGGACACGATGACTTTATTGCCCCCGATATCGTCTATCGAACCCCAATGCCCTACAAAAGGAGAGGTCGCGAAACGGAAATTGTCTGCTTTCTTGTCTCCGATAAAGGCCCATATCCCCTGCTCTCCTTTATACTGTCCATTACTGATGACAACGACTTCCCCTGTCTTTAGCTTTGTTGAATACGGTCCATATCCGACAAAATCTTTGTTCAACTGTTTTTTATAAGGGTATTCCGGGCCTCCTTCATTGGCAATTTTTTTCTGATCCCCACGCCAATTAACATCAGCATCCGTTTTGACAACCATCGGAGTTTGGTCTACTACAAACCTACCACTCCATACCTCGATAGGCATAGCGATACCCTTGTTGTCATCTAGCCAGACTGCAGTAGGCATCCCATCATACGATGAGCGCTCGTCAAACGAACGCGAGACGGGTTCGGCATCCTTATAGGTAGCAAGTTTTTTCCCTTGCCAGGTTTTCCCTCCATCAAACGAACGTATAACAACAGTACGCGGGTTAGACACCTTATTTACGACTTCCTGACTGGAAGTGATATACATATGGATCTCTCCTGAAGGAAGCTGCAGCATAGCAGGCTCCCAACAACGGCCTCTATACATTCTTCGCGGAGAAGAAAAGGTCTTTCCCTTATCGTTGCTAAACATGATCTCTACGCCACAGTTCTCGTTCGTATTGGGGATATCATGGTATCCTTTTTTATAGCGCCACTGGTACGCCAACATAATACGCCCATCCTGCAATTCGATAAATTCAGGATTGACAAATACAACTTCATCGTCTCCCGCAGTAGAGTTTTCCTTGTATTTCTCCCGCAACATCTGTGCATCACTCCAGGTCTTGCCGTTGTCTTCACTGCGCCTCGCATATATATTCCAACCGTAGTGGTCGTTGCTAAAGGTCATCAAGAGCGAGCCATCCGACAATCGCTTGACCCTTGGGTAGTGAAGTTCTCCTTCGACAAAACCCTTATTCGCGACATATACGCTTGCCATTTCCTGATAGGTATTGTAGTCCCAGGAAATCCTGACATTGCTTTCGGCTTTTTGTCCTTTTGCATGAGGCACCGCAAAGGACAAAACACAAAATAGCAAAGACACTTTCATTACTGTTTTCATCTTTACAACTGGATAAATAGTCATTAATTTCATCTGCTTTTGTTTTGATCTAAAAAATTATAAAAAATCTGTTTTTACTTTAGTATATGTTCCTATCACTCCCCTACCTGTCGCATGTACACAAATATGGAATCCAAAGGATTCTTATGTTTATAGGCTATATGCTCATTTTTCACATTCGACCCCGACGGGGTCGTAACTTTCTAAATACCCTTTTTGGCTATAAACATGCCATCCCTTTGGGATGTGTACGCGTAATAGCTCGAAGAGGGGGGGGATACCTATATAATGTCTAAATGTCCTTAATCAAGGTATTTGCCGCACCTCGCACACCGACCTGTCTGAACACAAAAGTTGCTCCGGCCAAAGGTTGCTCATCCAGTTCCTGCTCGCTCAATCCGACTTTTGCCGTAGTGACATACAAATCATCCAAATTATCCCCGCCAAACGTGCAAGAGGTTACTTTGGACACGGGCAGGAAAATTTCCTGCAGCTTACTCCCTGTATCGGGATTCCATCTGGAAACCCGTCCTCCGTTCCAATGTGCTATCCACAACATCCCCTCCTCATCTATAGTCATGCCATCCGGTACACCCTCTGACCCGGATATGCTGACGACAGGCCTTCCGTTATTTATACGGCCTGTATCGTTGCAGTAATCGTAAGCAACGATCTGTCCTGTAGGCGTATCGATATGATAAAACTTCTTACGCTCTAAATCCCATGCCAAGCCATTCGAAATGGAGAGTCCATCCAGTTTTTTGGAAAAGGTCCCATCTTGTTCCAATGTGTAAAGACTGCCTTGTCCGGCTATACCCATATCGCTCATGCTACCTATCCAAAACCTTCCTGCCGGATCACATTTCCCATCGTTGAATCTGTTGTCTGGCTTATCAGACTCAGGGTCAAACAGCTTTATAGGTTCCGCATCGGCAAAATCCACTTTATAAATACCATCTTTCAAGGCAGCGATGATGGCACCCGATTCGGTCAAACCTATCGCGCCTATCTTCTGGCCCGTCTCCACATGTTGGAGTTGCTTTTGCTCCGACAAGCAATTAATCTGACCGCTCACAATATCAATCCAATACAGTCGCCTATGCAGATGATCCCACAAGGGGCCTTCCCCACACAGACAGATGTGATCGGACACCGATTCAAAGGACGGTCCCAAATACATATTATGGAGTTGTACTGGTTAGACTCTTGATAAATTCGATTTCCTTTTCACTATAAGAACTACCATCTTTTCGGAAAATATCATGAAACCAAACTTCCGGTTCCGGGGCTCCTTCCTTACTTCCCCACGGGTAATAGAAGTTGGCTTTTCCCGCGACCAATCCGAAGCTGATCGCACCGACATGTTCACTCTTGAAGATAGGCATGCTATTCTCAAAGGTTGATCCACGGGTTCGTCCCATATACTCCGTACACACCAGCGGTCTTCGGAAAGCCCTTAACAACTGAATGAACTTTTTTGTAGTTTCCGGATCATGATATGAATGAAAGGTAATGATATCACAATTTTCGCCCAAGAAACTAACGATATCAAGTGCCGTCCGATCATCTCCGGGAATTTTCCAGATAGGAGACGTCAAAGGCTGTGATGGATTCACACTCCTGGCCCATTCAAAAACTTTTCGCAACAAAGGCAGGCTATACGCTCCACGCCTTGGGTTTTCAGGTTCATTGTACAAAGACCAAAACCGAATCCGCTCATCGTCTTTAAATGTTCCAACAACATCTTTTATATACTTCTCTATCGGGCCCCATTTGGTGGAGTCATTTACCACCTCGGCGCCCGGCGATTGTACCCAACCGGAATTGTGTACTCCCGGGATAGGCGGATCTTGCTTACCTAATTGGGGAATCTTGGCATCATCAAAAGTGCCATTGGTCAAAAAGGTAACAATCACCTTAATATCGTGTTTATCCGCTATACCCAAGACTTTGTCTAATCTGTCTTTAAAAGCTTCAGGATTTTCTTCCCATACCAGATTGTGCAAAAAAATCCGTACGGTATTGAATCCGATACCCTGTGCCCATCCCAGTTCCCTATCTATCGTCTCCAGATCAAATGTGTCTTCTTGCCACATTTCAATCTGATTGATGGCTGTCGAGGGGACAAAGTTGCACCCCACGATCCAAGGTTGTTTTTTGTACCATTCATTCGCTTTTTCTTCGGACCATCTTTCGGTTGAATTATTAGCAACTCTATCATTGGCCTGACGACTGTCACAGGCGAGATGACTCATGACCAAGGCTATAGCCAACAGCAGGAAAATTCCTCTCCCAATTTGATGTATTTTTCTTTTCATGCGATTCATATTCTTTATTTTATTCTCACAAAACATCTCTATTTCGTTATACGCTCATAGAGGCCATCTGCTAACAGACTGGCTCCTGACACATTCAGATGCACCTGATCAGCCAATTGGGCCGAAGAAGTAATGATCTGGTTCCCTTCAATGAGGTGCAACTTACTGTCCGTAGTTTGATATTCAGTCACAATGTCTTTGATGACATTGCGAACATCATCGGGTACCAATCCTGTTGTAGTATTCAATGTATTGGTCGTATACAATAGCGTGATACAATATATTTCTGCAGAAGGTTGGTTATTCCTTATTTCTGTTAAAAAAGACCGGTAATCTCTTTCGATTTGTGACGCCGTACGATTGGCGGAAGCGAAATCGTTATAGCCAATTAATACGGTGATAATATCGGCTTTTGGCAAATCCTTAGCGGTTTCTGCCATAGGCATAGAAATCCTTGCCCCGGCTACTGCCAGATTATAAAGCCTCATATCGAGCTTCTGTGCCAGCAGATACGGGTACGTAAGATAGGTAGCTCCTTCTTGCCGTGCTCCATGTGTGATGCTGTCCCCAAAACTGATGTAAACCCCTCCTTTAGGTGCAGGCGTATAGGCCATTAGGCTGCTTTCGGCATCCAACTCCAATTTGGTCAAGGATACATTGGTATAGCATGGCAAAATAATCTCATATACATGCTCCTTGTCTGTAGGCAAATCATTTAGCTCAATCTGTATAGGCTGGCTGACTGGCCCCGAAAACGGTATAGTCTTAAAATCTACACCATCCTTCAAGACCTTGAAAGATCCTCTATCCGTCATTCCAGATTCTGGTGTAAATGTCATGTTGATCAAAGAACTTTTGGTCTTGAATTGTATAGAAATACCCGTTGTCGCCAAAGCATTGGTCACACTAAACCTCCGTACATCATTTGACATATCGAGAGTTGCATCCGAAAATCGCTTAAAAGACAGCTTTTCGGGGGTACGGTAAACATATTGCACACCCATGACGTGGATATTGGCATTATTTAAGGCAATCTTGCCTGTCTCCTCTTTCGGTTCAACCCTAGGTCGCGGAGCTACGGTACTATCCTCTTTGCATCCGGAGACCAAAGGAAGCACCAATGCTATAGCCATGAGCAACATTATCGTATTTCTATAAAAGATACCTCGGTTTCTTGTTTTTATTTTTTCCATATACATCAAATTCTTGTCTACATTTTTTGCTTTTTCATCATTTTTTGTCCTTTATGGGTGACCTGTTCTGATCTGATAAAGTTTACTTCCTATCTCTCTCACCTTGGCAATGGTCTCTGGATATACTCTATCGCAGACATCCGTCAGACCATCTTGGAAATTCTCCCCGTCAAATCTTCCCGTCGTAGCTTGATCTGAAAACTGATGCCAAGCCGTTCCGACGACAAAAGGATTGTTCAAAGCCGAGCGCATGTACTTTTCGTAGGCCAAAGCCCTCTCCTCTTGATTGGCTTTTGGGTTCAGACCGGGATGGAACAGCCCTCTGTCCAATGCACCAAAATGAAACTCTCCGATCAAAACAGGCTTGTCCACACCTTGCGGCAACTTAAAATCGGACAGCGAATCCCAAAAGAGATCAAACGTCAATACATCACAATATCTTGCCGCAATCTCCAGTACCCTAGCATTGACTGTCACATAACGACAGCCCAAATACAGCTTGCCCGGAGCTACCTGTTGCATCACCTCGGCTACACTTTTAAAATATTGGTCTATCAAACTGGCTGAAAAATCCGCACAGTCTTTCAATGAGGCCTCAGAAGGTTCTGCTCGTGAAGTCAATAGCTCTTCCCAACTGTCATAGGCAGACTTCCAAGCGGCGTTCAATGCAGAGATAGTACCATATTTATGCTGTAGATCACCTACAAAAACTTTTTTGGCAGGCTGATCGGCCGAGGATTTCAACACCCAACGTCCCAGATCATGATCCGCTCCCCACACCAGTTTGTTGTCTACAAAATAGCCGTAACACCACGCACTTTCCAGTTCTTCCTTTCTGTCCTTGAGCTGTTCGGCAAATTTCTTTCCGAAGTCTGCATGAAAGGGATCACGGATGACGTTCAACCGATCCGGTGCGCCATCAATCCTTGCCGTTTTGAGCTCGATCCGGTCACAGTAAGGCACGCGATCCTCCCGATAGATTTCCTTTCCCGATCCGGCAGATAGCGTGTTCATACCCCAATTTTGCAACCTTTTGAACAGCATATCACGATATGCTGTACGCCAGTCTTCGCCATATTTTGTCCGTATGTTTGCCGCCGAAAAATCAAATGTTTTTACACCCCAGGATTGGTAATAGGTATACAGAAATTCGTCCCGTGTCGCATAGAACTCTGCATAAGGCGATCCCGCTTCTGGGAGAGAAGAAAAATAATTTGCACGGTCATCTACGATCGTCACCGCCGACGATGGTGTCACCCGCACCACACCATTGGACCAGAATAAGTATCCGTCGGGGTCGACCATCCACCATTTTCCATCCACTTTTTGTACTTGAAAGTTTCCGGTGGCCTCCAGTTTTTTGCCGTTTAGCCAACCTCCGTACAGGTTTCTGTCATTAGGGGATGGCTTACTTTCCATTTCGTCCAGCTCTTTTTGGAGATCTGCCCGAAGATCTTCATCACGTTTTGTTTTTCCGGGCCAATCTTTATGTATAAACTGTCCATATTGATCGATAAACGGAAAAAAGTCTTGCTGCGATAGTGCAAACCATGAAGGTGTCTCTACCGCTTTCCCTTGTACGGCCAGTATCTCCTTGATGCCTAATTTTGTCCCTTTCAACCATTTATCAAATGAGATCAGGATTTTGGTCACTTTCGCAGGGTCTATCGTAGAAGTCACCCCGTCTATGCTGAACGGCGTAGCCCGCAGTCCCTTTAGGCTGCCCAAGATCTCTGGCTGTTCGGGTGAAGGGGCAATAGGAATGAGCCATTCGAGCGTATCCCCGGCCCTGACACTTATTTTAGTATTCAAGCTTCCTTCTTCTGTCTTGGCACCACTGCCTTCCATCCTAAAGGTGGCATTGATATTTTCTGTCTTATTCCCGTTCACCAATACAACTTTGATATGCGTGTATGCAGACAAATCCCAATGACCAGTCAACTGAAATACGGGGGGCGTATGTACATCGCTTGTATCCGTGATCCAGATGATGCCATCACCTGTCTCCTGATGACCGATGACCGTAAATGTACTGTCGGCTTCAGCATCAAAGATGCGTAGACCTTCTTTCACCCCTGTAGAACAGGCTGAAAACATCAACAGAGAAAGTATAGCGGTTATAATTTTCATCATTCTTATCATTCAGTCAAGGGACGCGGCATCGGTGCTTTGGTCTCTTTAAGCCACGCCAATAGGTCTTTCAGCAATTCATCCCGTTTCTCTTTATTGCTCGTTGCCAAATTGATCCGTTCTCCTTCGTCATTCTTTAGGTTGTAGAGTTCAACTGCATTATTTTCATCGATTTTGCGCTGCCCACCGTCTAGGACCCACTCTTCATGATACAGGAACAACTTCCAATCACCTTTGCGGATGATGCTGACCGGACGTGTACGAAAGATGGAATCTCGTCCACGGATCACGGGATTGTGCAAATAGCCCGGAAAATGCCAGAAAATCTTGTCCCTTTTCGTGGTTTTCTGTTTGTCCTGTAAGATTGGTAAAAGGTTCTCCCCATCCAGATCCGGTCGCACTTGTCCTCCCGCCAACGTCAAGAAAGTAGGGTATAAGTCAAGATTGATAATAGGTGTATGCTGTACAGATGGTTTTATCTTTTTGGGCCAATAAGCAATAAACGGTACACGGACACCTCCCTCGTAAAACGCCCCTTTATTGCCACGCAAAGGCTCCTGTGGAGAGATGTTTACAGCGCCGTTGTCACTGGCAAAAATAATCAATGTGTTTTCGGCAAGACCGGACTCTTCCAAAAATGCCTTCACAAGCCCGATACTTTCGTCCAGATCATAGATCAATGCACCGTATAATGTCTGCGCTTTGTCGAGATTTTTTTTCTTAAACTTATTGATAGTTTCGGGACGGGCTTCAAGATCAGTATGTATGGCATGGTGCGAAAGAAACGTAAAAAAGGGCTTATCCCGATTGGACTTCATAAAGTCAACAGCTAGGTCCGTGATGGAGAAGATTGCTTTGGGGTCAGTCGGCTCATCACGCCTCTTGTTCGGATTGGGGTGACGGGGATCCACCCAGACATCAAAGCCCTGTGCAGTGGGATGTGATTCGTTGTCATAGCCCAAATGCCATTTTCCAAAAAGTCCTGTCGCATAGCCCTGTGCCTTGAGCGCCTCAGCGATAGTCACAATCTGCCCAGACAGACTGGTTCTATTTTCAACCGCTGTCAAACGTCTGTGCTCCGCCGGGCCTCTGGTCATACTGCCTACTGCAAATACACCATGGCGCGGACTGTACTGACCACTGATCAGCGCTGCACGCGAAGGGGCACAGTTGGCCCCACCCGAATAGGCGTGTGTGAAAACCATCCCTTTTTCTGCCAAACCGTCGATGACCGGGGTCTCAAATATCTTGCTACCCGTGTAACCTGCATCCATATAGCCCATGTCATCGGCCAAGATCAAAACGATGTTAGGCTTTTTTTGTGCATAACCATATTGGGTCAAAAAGCATAAGACCAGTATGGAAAAAGTTAATCTTGATATACCTCTAAAATCTCTCATATTTTTTATTCTCAGCACACTTTTTTATCTGAAACACCGAAGATAAAGGGTGCGGATCATATTTTAAGCCACAATGGCCTACATAAAATATTTTTTGTGCTTAAAAAGATATCGGTATCCAATTCGCCGTGTTCCTATCCGCTGTATTGGCTATAGCATCTTCGCCTCCCTGCATGTCAAAGAGCGCAAAGTTGACAAGTAGATCACCCGAAAGAGTGAGCTGTGATTTCGGAACAGCGATCTCTACCAGATAGCCATTGTCCACATCGCTATTGTCGGATAGTGTACCGTCATACGAACTGCTGACAGACACATCCATGTCCAAAGCTCTCCAGCCACCACCATAGTTATCTGTACTCTTCAAGCCATTGGGCGACACCCTGATCCGACGAGAGTTGGCACCTACCTGACCATTGCCTCCGGCCGGCGTAAGGAAGATACTGACATAATCATCTTTGGAGATATCCTTATCCAATACCTCGATCAGAAAATAAACATTCTGATCGTCTGCCGAACAACGCAATGTCGCTTGGGCCTGTGATTTTTGCCCGACAAAAAGGGCTTCATCCGTATTTGCCCATTCTGCGTTATCTCCATTGACATTCACTGTTCTGTTTGTCGCCTTGATACGGTGATTCAAGTGATATTTTGCCAGCGATATGACAACATTGTTTGCATCCTCGCTGTTTCGCATGGCGGCAATGAAAGAGTGGGTACCGTCCAATTCTATCGTCCCCCAAGAGCCACGCTTGAGCGCAAGGAACGGCTCTCCAAATACGCGAGCTTCGGCATCACCCATACGTATGTTCAGCCGACTGGAAGCCCCATAAGAAACGATACTTTCACCGGACGGAAATTGAATTAACGAGGGGGCAGCACCACTGAACAAATTATTCTGACGGTCTACAGGCCCTACTTCATCACCTTGCAAATGCTTCCATACACCGGTATTGTCCGAATAGGCAAGCGTGATGCCGTACGTGGTGTTTCCATTGGAAATGGAGAGCGAAGATTCCATGATAGCAGCCAATTTGTTGCTATTGTTCAACTTGATGACACTGGTCATTTGGTCGGTAAAATAAGTAGCATTCTTATCCTGATTGTACCATTGCTGGCGGATGACACGGTAAGGAGCCTGATCAAGAGCAGGAGACCAAGTACTTCCGTTATCGTGAGATACGATCATAGATGTTCCGGAGTGACCTCCCGATATGGAAGGCCGGCTTTCTGAAAAATAGCAGTGGAGTTCTCCAGAGGGGAGTTGCAGCATCATCGCTTCCCAGTTCGGACCATGGTAGATCTCCTGTGGTTCGCTCCATGTCTTTCCATGATCTGTACTGCGCATCATAATGATACCGTTGTCATTGTGACACGCCACATCCGAATAACCTGGTTGTATACGATAAGAAGCAAAAGCCAATAAATCCCCATTCGACAAAACGAAACCATTGGCATTGGTAAACAAACGTTCTGCCGCTTGGCCTCGGGCGTTCGTATATCCACTTTTTCTTTGGAAGAGATACCCCTTTCCGGTCCAATTGATCAGATCCGGCGATGTAGCATAGTAGGTATCATTACCATTGGGGTTTGATGAGGTGGACTGTTGACAGAACAGCATATATGTTCCGTCGGCCAATTTCTTGATCCGTGTATAGTTAGGCCACTGGACTCCTGTGATTTCCTGTCCAATATCCATATAGCTACGATAGTCCATCATGAGCGAGGATCGTGCTATGAAATCCGCATGGGAATTGATCGTAGCCGTGCCCTGGTTCAGATTTTTGATCGGTGTCAAACTCAAAGACCGCTGTTGCCCGGTACCTCCGGGGGTTGGGCGATCATTAGGACCATCCGACTTGCCGCATGATCCAACCGCACAGCATAATGCCAATAAAAATAAATTCGTGATTCTTCTTTTCATTTTCTTAAAAATTATCCTAACCTATTTCCCAATACCTGTTTCTTTTGCTATCACCAATCCTCATTCTGAACAAGGTTTGTATTTCGCTCCTTTTCGGCCTGTGGTATAGGCCACTTGAGATAGGCCGATCCTCCCCAATTATAGGTATATACCGGAGCGCCCCAGACTTCCAGCAAGCCATTGCCTGTCGCAAACTTGCTCTCTTGCCATGTACCCCAGCGCAGTTCATCATAGTAAAGCTGCTCTTCACCGGCCAATTCCCATTTCCGTTCTTTTTGAATTCGGGGACGCAGGTCATTCGAACTGCTTACCGCTACGTAAGGGTTTCCCGGTTCATTCAATGGAGCTACATTGGCACGATTGCGCACCTGATTGATGTATACGATAGCATCCTGGTACTTACCTTGCTCATTCAATGCTTCGGCAAGGCCGAGCAGCACATCTGCATAGCGGAATATCGGTACATCTACCGGGTTGAATGTCACATTGAGAAATTGTCGTCCTTCGGTAACAAATTTACGGATCGAATACAGCATATAACTATTGGAGTTGGTCTGCAAATCGTAAGGAGCCGATGCACTGCTACGAAACGGCCATCGGGATGAATAATTGATCGCTGTACCCGAAAAGCCACCTGAATAGGTCGAATAAGGTGTAATCACTGTTGCTTCCAATCGGGCATCACGTCCTGTATAAGCCTGTCTGATACGGGCTTCGTTTCCCGTAGTTAGGTATTCGCTCATATCAGCTCCATAAGTCTCCATAGCAGTCTGTTCAGTTGAATTGATATTGTCCCGCAGAAAATAAACACTACGAGCTTTGGGTGCTTTCGAATTATAACCGGGAATGACATCTTCCCAATCGAAAGGCTTGCCATTGGCCCATTCGTAGGACTCAACAAAGCGCGTATTGATGAAAAACGTTGAATTACCACTGCCCGTTGTCATACGGTTGCCATATGTACGACTGAAAACATTACCCATATTGGGCTGCTCTTCCATTTGTACACTGAAAATCATCTCATCACTTCTTTCTTGGGCCAACTTGAATAAGTCGGCGTAGCTACCGGTATAGAGCGAATAGCCCAAGTTGCCAACCTCCCTAAAATCAGCCTCTGCCAAGTCCCATTTTTTGAGCCAGAGATAGACTTTACCCCGCAGTGTATACGCTGCCCCTTTGCTGACACGACCATAGTCACTGCTATTGGAGGCATATTTTCCTGGCAATTCGGCCGTATTGATACAGTCTGTCAGATCCTGGATGATCTGATTCCATACATCTTCTTCGGATGCACGTCCACGTGTATATTCTGCATTGGCCAAGTTTTCCAAATAGATCGGCACCCCTCGCCAAAGGCTGTTGAGACGATAGTAATGATAAGCCCTTAGAAATTTACCTTCGGCAATACGGCGCGCCTTCACCTCGTCACTCATATCCGGCACACGACCGATATTGTTGATCACATCATTTGCACGGTTCACCCCCTCGTACAAACGTTGCCAGTACCTCAAAAACATGGGGTTGTTAGACTGGATTGTTCCAAGGAGGTAGGAATAATTGAGCGAAACATTAGCATCCGAAGGATCTAGCACCGAGGCTAAAGCATCCCAATTGATGATTTCCGTTCCAAAGTTGCTATAGTCATACCTAAGATTGCTATACGCTCCATTGACCACTGATTCTGCCAAAACTGCTGAAGTAAACACATTTTCAGAAGAAATCTCATCATACGGACTCCTATCCAAAAAACCACTACATCCGGTCGTCAGATAAATTATGGAGGACAGCAAGGATATTTTAATATATTTTTTCATCACAAAATACTTTATAATTTGATATTAAGACCTATTGAATACTGCCTTAAGTTGGCATAAAACTGTAATGTTTCCGTAAATTCGGGATCCATACCTGGAAACTTGGTAAACGTCAACAAGTTTTCGCCACTCACGAACAAACGGACATCTTGCAAACGGGCTTTCTGCATCCAGCTCTTAGGCAGTGTATAGCCTATCGTGGTATTTTTCAACTTCAGATAGTTTGCCTTGTAGAGCCATAGATTCGAAAAGTTCGACCCTCCGTTTTGCTCCGATCCATAGTTCATGGTCAGACGGCCATGTTTTGATGTCACATTCGTACGAGGGTCGTCAGGATTTGACGGATCGTAAAAATAGTGATCGTAGGCAATATCTCGTGGTATTGTCAGGTCTGCCCGTGTAGAATAGGCATTAATACCAGGGAACCTATAATAAACGGAATGGCCGCCCGCTCCTGCCCACAGTGTCGAAAGGCTGATCCCTTTCCACCCGAAGTTGAGCTGGAAACCATACGTATATTTCGGGGTCATGGCTACATTTTGGAATGTGTAGTCATTCGGGTCTCCGTAGACCCCATCTCCATTGACATCATCATAAATGTAATCACCATACCAGATCCCTTTCTTACCAATGGTCTTATTCGGCAAAAATTCATTTCCTGCTGCCACCATCGCTTGCAACCACTGCATATCGGCCTCTGTACGAATCATACCGTCCTGAGGACCTCCTTTTGGATTGACAGAGCCGTCATTGAAGAAATAGCTTCCATCGCCCGAGTATGTATTCAATAGAAAATATTCATTGATCAGCTTGCCTTCCATCGTCCGGCGTTCGTTGCCTACGACAGTAGCCACATCACCGATATTGGTCTCGTATCTCCTCAGACCAAGCTCATCCGTGACCCAGCCTGCCCGCAAACTTCCTCTGTATTTAGTCACTTGATTCCAATTCCGGGTAAAATTGGCCGATACCCCATAGCTGAAGTCCTTCACCTTGTCACGCCATCCAAGGGTAAACTCCATCCCTTTGTTGGTGACTTCGGCAATATTTTGATAAGGTGGAGATTTCACACCTACCGTGGCAGATACCGGAGCACGGAACAAGATACCGTCCGTCACCTTATTATATAGATCTGTTTCAAAGGTCAACCTATTCTTCAGGATCCCGAGTTCGACACCGAGATTAGTCATTGTCGTGGTTTCCCATTCCAATAAATTGTTTGACAACGAAGCAACCATCCCCGGAGCCAGCGTACCTCCGAAAGAATAGGTATTCCCCGAAGCATACGTAGCCTGATAGTCATAATTGCCTATACTATGGTTACCCAATTTTCCCCATGAAGCACGAAGTTTGAGGTTGTCGACCTTTGTATCAGCCATAAATGCTTCCTGATCGATACGCCATCCAGCCGATACCGAAGGGAACACACCCCAACGAGACTGCCGGGCAAAACGTGAGGATCCATCGTAGCGAAGATTAGTCTCCAACAGATAGCGATTGTCGTAAGCATACTGCATACGTCCAAAGAATGACTGTGTCGCAAAATCCGTCTGCGTTCCTGTGATAGCGGCCATGTTACTGACCGTATTGAGTTCTACAAGTTTATCACTCATAAAACCATTTTTTTCTACAAAAGAATAATCGCTGTTACTGTACAAAGCCTCAAAACCGAGTAAGGCTGAAAAATCATGCTTTTGCGCAAAGGTGCGATTCCAAGACAAAGTACTCTGTGCTGTCCAACGACGGGAATTATCGTTGCGCAAACGAAGTAGTAATCTGTCCAGATCCTCATAAAAATAGCTCCAATCTCCTGTTCGGAACGAATAAGCATTTAGGGTACGTGTATTAAATTTATAACCGCCATTCTGTCGAATATAGTTTAAGGATACATTGTACTTCAACGAATAGGGCAGTGTCACATCAGCAAATAGCGTGGAATTCGTATAGAACGTTCTTTCCTTTCCATTTACCCGATCTGCAAAATAAAGATTATTACGCGAATTGGAGCTCTGCTCAGGGTTTTCGCTCCAACCGTACTTTCCATCATAGTAGGGATAGATGCCCGGGACGGCACGTGTCATAAAACTAAAAGCATTGTCCAGATCGTTCATCTGCAAGGAGTTTTCATACCCCCACAGTTTGGCGCCTACTTCCAACCAGTTGTTGACCTTAGAGGCGACATTGGCACGCAACATAACCTTCTGCATTCCCGAATTGATCATGATACCGGGGTTGTCGAGGTATGACATCGACATGAGGTAATTCGTCCCACCTGAGGCTCCTGATATCGAAAGCGCATGTCTTTGATAAATTTCATCATTAAAAAAGGCATCCATCCAATCCGTGTTCGGGTAGGCGACATAGTTCGGATATCCCGAGTCGGCGATGCCGTTTGGATCCTGCTCCTTTTCACGCCAAAGATCGATCATCGCTTGCGAAAAAGGCAAAGCAACATCAATGTTCTCCGCAGACTCGTTTATCAATGACATGTAATCCGCATAGTTGGAAACAAGATCCACATAATTCTGGGGTTTATTCAAAGAAACAATACTGTTAAAAGAAACCGTAGGTTTTGATGTACCAGATTTTGTGGTAATCAATATAACCCCATTGGCAGCCCGATTTCCATAGATAGCGCTGGATGCGGCATCTTTCAGGATCGACATCGTTGCTATATCGTCCGGGTTGACATTGCCTATCGACGACTCAAACCCATCCACGATCACGAGTGGAGCAGCATTATTGAGCGTACCTACCCCCCGCACCCGCATCATGACACCTTCGTTCCCCGGTCTTCCTGACGGTTGCTGTATAGCTAATCCTGGGCTAAGACCAGCCAAGAGACCTGCTGTAGTGGTCGCCGGTCTCGACTGCGCTTGTTCACTGTAGTTAACCGATGTCACAGCACCGGTCACATTGACCCGCTTTTGTGTACCATATCCCACGACGACCACATCTTCCAATACGCTGGATTGCATAGCCAACACGACTTCCAGATAGTTGCGTCCTCTGACAGGAACTTGCTGTGATTCGTACCCCAAGTAGGAAACCACAAGGATATCCTCCGGACTACAGACGATTTCAAATTCGCCGACAGAACCTGTATTCACGCTTTGGGCTTTGTCCAAAATCTTGATCGAAGCCCCGCTAAGAGGTGCTTGTCCCTCACCAAGGACTTTTCCCTTGACCCTATTTGTTTGCTGCCCCCACACCACCTGCCACGATAACAGGCAGAGAAGCAGCAATAACGGATAATTATATCTATTCATAAAAACTTAGTTTATTTTGTTTAATGTGTCCGAACGATCGGACACTGGTCAACATATTCATTTTTTCCGTTGTTAAATCCTTGTCAATTTATAGAGAACGTTATACTAAACGAGTCGTCATTTCCAGCTACTGAGCGGAAATAGAATGGCGCAGCGTAACTACCTCCACTCGCATATGGAGTCGTACGTACAGCGACAGTGCGTGTAGCAGCTGACGTACCAGCCGCCTGCTTACTTCCATCTGCACAGGTAAGCCTGATCTTCAGATGTCCGCTCTGTATCGCTTCGTTAAACACCATGGTGTGCTCGATTATCCTACCGATCTCATCATACCTCAAAAAGAACGTCGCTTCGTGCGTAGCGTTGTCAATAGGAAAATCTGTTGTCAGACTGGATTTGTTCAATGTTTTCCATTGTCCTTCGTCATAATATTCAATGTTCCAGAATATAGGTCCTTGTCGTGTATACAATGGGTGTTTCATCGTTACCATTGTTCCGGCCGCAAACCGTTTTACCGGAAGTACAAATTCAAAATAGTCTCCCGTCCAAACTCCACGGACTTCCGGCGAACTGATCACGCCACTATTGACAAATTGTCTGAACTGAAGCGGTGACGGTGCTGGGTCAGAAACCTTGTGCCATTGCACATAAGCCTGTGTCTGGGTCGATGTCCATATCCCCTCACTGACCCATCTAGGTTGAAGTGTCGCATTGTGAGTCTGACCAGTAGTATTCCCAAGCGGAAAGACGACAGGAAAACTCACAGGAATAATACCATCATTATCTCTACTCAGATACTCCGTAAGCACTTCTCCGGCAGCTAATATAGTCCCTTCCTCTCCGTCAAGAATAGTTATAATCGTTTCTTCGCCTGATAGATCACGAAGCACCACATCCATCCCTCCCTCAGGAACAGAAAAGGGAGCTACTGCCAACGAAACTTTGGTAAACGCATCGGTCAGGACAATGCCTGCCGCTCCAAAATCCAGCTCGACTTCCTTCGACTGTAAACTTGGGTTGCTCGCAAATGCTCCTGTTTCTAGATTATATGTACCCCCATCGGCCAATGCTCCAGTAAAATTGTCGGGAACAGCCGCTTTCAACGTCAATGAGCGGACAACAGAATTACCATTTTCATCAATAATGTCATTTGGCAGATACAGTTCCACTGTACTAAACACTCCTTTGAAATCCAGATCAATCGTAGGTACCACAGTACTCACTTGTTGACTAGCCACGTACAACCCATAGTTGTCAACTCCTGTCGCATGAAGCTGCGTAGCCGGCACCTGTACATTCAGGCCTGATATATCGGTATTCGAAGCCGAGTACGGAAAATAAGCGTAAAACCTAAAATTGTGATCACCTTTGTTCGCAATGATCTGATCACCATCCGATGCTTTGGTAAAATAGACTGATCCATCTATGGATTTAGCAATATGCTTTGCATTTGCATTCGTACTCATACGGACATTTTGTTCCCCATTCCGTGTACAAAAACTGTAAACACCGATTTCATTACCTGCTTCCCATGATCGGCCTCCCGATACAGCCCCGAAGTTGACCTGGAGCGCATCGAATTCCAAACCACTATTGTTGTCCAGATTCTTCTGGCAACCTATTATCGACAAAGCAACGATAATCAGTGTAGTAATTATTTTACTCCTCATAATGAATAATTTAATATATGTTTATAATTGTATTTATTCTATCAGCCTTGAACCGCTTGATAAAACAGTATAAAATGTGCGCGCAATCCATCCCAATCCTTGTTTTTGATCAGTTCGGATTTGAACAATCCTGTCGATACACCTACCCCCTCTGCTCCTGCCTTAAAGTAAGATCGGGCATTATCAATAGAAATGCCTCCTGTAGGAAGTAGTTTTATACCTTTCAGCGGAGCTTTCAATGCCTTGATATAGCCTATGCCGAGTTCATCGGCCGGAAAGACCTTGACCATCGTCGCCCCTAGCTTCCAGACCTTAGCGATCTCGGTAGGGCTGAATGCCCCGGGAAATACCGGAATACCCTGCACCACACAGCTACGGATCACCTCTTCGTCCACCACTGGTGTAACGATAAATTCCGATCCGGCACCTAAAGCCTTTTCCAGATCAGACACATCTATCACCGATCCGGCTCCGACATTCAGCCTATCCCCGTAGTGCGATACGATGTACTGTATCAGCTGTTCGGCATTGTCGCAATTGATGGGCACCTCAATGGTCGTAAATCCGGCATCCACGTACAAGGGCAATATCCTGTCCGCATCTTCCATACTGACATCCCGCAAGATGCCCACGATGGGAAGCTGATCAAACAACTCAGCATTGAAACTATTCTTATTGATGCTCATTTGCGTATGTATTTTGTTGAAAAGAATCCTGTGCATCTGCCGGTCTTATCTCCGTCAATTTACCGTTGTAATGGCGAAGGTCATGTGGCTGATAAGGATACTTCTTGCAATTTTCTGTTTTGATGTCTATACCGAGCCCGGGCGCATTGCCGATTTCCATAAAACCGTCTTTGAAATTGACTTGCTCTGTTGTCAACTCATGACGATACGGCACATCGGCACTCATAGTTTCCAATAGGTAGAAATTTGGCGTACAGGCAGCCAGCTGCAATGTAGCCGCATTAGCTATCGGCCCGATCGGATTGTGCGGGCAGACCGGGATATGGTGGCACTCTGCCATAGCAGCGATCTTGCGTGTCTCCATGATACCGCCCGAGTGACTTACATCCGGCTGGGCAAAGTCGGCACATTGCAGATTGAAAAATGTCTTGTAGTCCATACGACCGTACAACCGCTCACCTGCCGCAATAGACACCTTTGTTCTTTTCTTTAGTTGGGCCAATCCTTCCAGGTTTTCAGGTGGAAGCGGTTCTTCAAACCACAGCACACCGAAATCTTCAATGGCATGAGCAACTTTCAGTGCTGTAGGCAAATTGAACCTTCCGTGTCCTTCGATCAGAATTTCCATTTCATTGCCCACAGCATCTTTGACTGCCGCGATACAATCGATAGCCAGGTTAAACTCTTCTTTTGTCAATGTCAGATAGGCGGAACCAAAAGGATCCCATTTTAGTCCCTTGTATCCTTTTTTTACGGTCTCTTTGGCTTTGGCAGCAAATTCTTCCGGTGTTTTGGCCGGTGCAAACCAACCGTTGGCATAACAAGGAACTTTATCACGCACCTTACCTCCCAACAATTGGTAAACGGGTACCCCTAGGTCTTTCCCCTTAATATCCCACAGAGCCATCTCCACACCCGCCATAGCACTCATCAGTACCGGACCGCCCCGCCAATATGAGTTTCGCAACGTATCGTGAAAAAAGGCCTCAATATCATGCGGGTCTTTCCCGACCAAATGACGGTTCAGTTCCTTCACAGCAGCCTCTACGGTCAACTCCTGATGCTCCAACGTAGCCTCCCCTACACCGTATAACCCTGAATCGGTATGCACTTTGACAAAAACCCAATTGGTCCTATACACATCACTAATAAATGTCTCTATCTTTGTAACTTTCATATATATAATATATTGTATATAATTTTTAATTATTCAAAAAAACCTACCGGAAGTACAGTCCTCCATTGACATCCAATGTCACCCCTGTGATATATCTGGCGGCATCGCTACACAGGAATGCCACGGCCATACCCACGTCTTTTACATTACCTAATCCCAACGGGATGCCTTTCCGCAATGTCTCCATACCCGCCTCACCATGTGTCTTCAAGGAAAGCTCCGTCTCTATCACTCCAGGCGCTACGGCATTCACATTGACACCAAAAGCCGCCGCAGTACGGGCCAGTGTCTTGGTCAATCCGAATAGGCCGCTTTTTGAAGATGCATAATGCACATGCCCTTTTAAAGCGCCCTGATGGCCGACGACAGAACTCACATTCACGATCTTACCCTGTTGCTGATTCCTCATCAATTCCAAGGCATATTTTGCGCACAGAAAACCACCTGTCAAATTGGTCTGTATGACAAAGTTCCAATCCTCCAACGAAGTCGAAAAAATATCAGCTGGCCTATCGACCCCTGCATTATTGACCAGAATATCAAGCTTCCCTATCTCATTCCGTACAAAGCTAAACATCTCTTTTACAGCATCTTCTTGCGTAATATCGGCAGCCACAAACCAAGATTGGCGACCCAGCGCTCGAATCTGATGCTCTACAGTTTCGACATCCTCACCATATTGCAGATCGTTGATCACAATATCTGCCCCTTGGGTTGCCAATTCGATAGCAATACCCTTTCCAAGGCCTTTACCTGCGCCCGTGACAAGTGCAACTCTATTTTTCAAGTTCATGACGTTCCTCCGTTATTTCTAAAACGATAGCTCTATCCTTTGCGAAAGTAAATTTCAAAGCAATAAATAGCAGTACACCTCCTAATATATAAAACAGGGCAAGAGATGCCAACCCGTTAGTCAAACCAAATACAGTCTTAAAATAGCCCAATGCAACCGGTGCCAATGAAGCTATGATATACGAACACATGATCATAGCTGAAGATACCGAGGCTCGTATCCTTTCGTCGACCACAGAAAAAAGCGAAGCATAAATATTCGAATCGTACATCCCCCTAAATAAACCAAATATACTCAAAGCCACATACACAATAGGCAAGGATGTCCCCAAGCCCATTAAAAAGATAAACGGCGCGCCCAACAATAAGGCAAAAGCCTGTATTTTCAAACGTCCTCCAGCATTCTTAATAGCAAGCTTATCCGACAATTTACCGGCTAACATGACCCCTACGAATGCAAAAGCATGATGGTAAAACATAGAAGAAAACCCTGCCTCTGTCAGGCTAAGACCAAACTTCTCGTGCAGAAAAGTCGAAGTCCAGGTGAGATACCCTACATTTACAAACACCATACAGGTAAACGCTGACGTCAATAAAACAGCTGTCCTATTGGCAACCAAATTTTTAATCCCGTCCAACATCGTAACTTTTTGCTCCTTACTCCGTGCCACACCATCTTCAAGCCTCAAAAACATCAGGATGAAAAGCACAATACCTATCCCCCCAAAAATATAAAACACCATTCGCCAGCCGTAATGCTCTGTAAGGTAGCCACCTATGACACCACTGCCTATAATTCCCACATACAGAGCCGTCTGGTGGATAGCCATTGCCTGTCCCAGATTTGACTTAAACTTCTCTCCTATCAGTGCATTTGCAGCGGGCGCATAAAAAGCCTCTGCCCCTCCAACTATGGAACGTAAGATAATAAGCAACAGAAAGCCAGCCGAAAAGCCGGTAAAAAAAGTCGCACAGGTCCATATCAACAAACTCAACAAGATAACCGTTTTCTTACTGAAACGATCGCCTACATACCCAGCTATTGGAACAAAGATACCAATAGCCAATATAAAAGCCGAGGCAATCAATCCCAATTGTACATCATTCAATCCCAGATCTTCACGCACAGCGGGCAAGGCGATATTAAATACCTGCCGATCAGCTTGATTGAAGAAAAAAGCAAACCATAATAAAACAATAAATTCCCAATTAAATTTCTTCCCTAAGCTAGACATGAAGTGATAGTTTACAATCGTTTACGAGTCAAAAATAATATATTATATACAATATACAAAATAAAATTCACTTTTTTACAATCTCTAGTTCCCTAAGTGTATGATTACCCCCCCCTAACGACCTAATCGGTGTTAGCCTGCGTCCCTCTTTCTCACCTACTTAGTCACAGACAATTTCTTTTGCTCCATCATATCCATCTGCAACAACACATCTTTCTTCGCATTGATACAGTGGATACTAGCCGCCTCTTCGAGTGCCTTTTCATCCCGCTTTTCAAGAGCTTTTAGTATCTGTTCGTGTTCGTGTATAATTTCATCTGCCCGCCTCACACCATAGCCAAAAGACGTCCGCAAGCTATTGATCAATTGCCAATGTCCCTCCACTAGATGAAATGCTTCCTCATTGTCAGCCAACTTATACAGTGTCCCGTGAAAATCCGTGTTGTATTTCAATAATTGTTCAAGGTTTCCTTTTCTGGCCGCCTTTTCACAACCCGCCTGTATCTTCCACAGCTTTTTTAAGATATCATCCGTGGTCGAACGCATACTTTCGAGTGTCATAAACACTTCGATCACACGCCGTACATCATATATATTCGAAACGAATTTTTTGTCTATGTGGCGCACATAGGCCCCTTTGTGCTGCTCGATGACGACCAACCCCTCTCCTTGCAATTGCTGCAAAGCCTCCCGGATAGGCATTTGGCTGACATTATACAATTTGACAAGATCCATGATCTTGAGCCGCGTGCCAGGCGCAAAATAATTGGACAGTATATCATTTCGCAAACGTTCCCTCACCTTCGAATACGTCGTATTCGAAAGCGAAGATATATTTTCTTGCTTTGAGTATTTCATGTGCTCAATTTATATCGTGTTATTTCTTCGGTAAATTACAATTATATAGGCAATTTTACAAAATTCATTTTGTATATTATATACAATCCATATCTTTGTTTTCCAGATTCACTTACCATGAAGTATTTTTTTAGCGTAGATTGGGGCACATCTTCCCTACGGGTTCGCTTTGTAGGCGTACAGGACAATTCCATTGTTATACTGCATGAAACCACTAACCAACAGGGTTGCGGCTATGTATACGAAGCCTTTAAAAACGAAAAAGAGGCTTGTTCCCGGGAAGAATATTTTTTGCAGCACCTACGCCCTTATTTAATCCTTCCTCCTTCTATTTCGATGGAAGAATCCATCCCCGTGGTCATTTCGGGTATGGCCTCCTCCTCCATCGGAATGCGGGAAATCTCCTATTCCACCTTGCCTTTTGCCTTGGACGGCAACAACCTCCGCTATGAAAGGATACCCTCCACACCTGCCTTCGATCACGATGTGCTGTTGCTTTCAGGTGTATGCAGTACCAACGATGTCATGAGAGGCGAAGAGGTACAACTACTAGGACTACAACAGCATGGCCACAGTTCCGAAGCACTCTATATTTTGCCCGGCACACACTCCAAACATATCTGGGTAAAAGACAATAACGCCATTGCCTTCAAGACTTATATCACCGGAGAAATGTTTCAGGTACTATCCACACATAGTTTACTAAAAAACAGTATAACAAAACCCTCTTCCATAGATCAGGAAGCATTCCGAACAGGCTTAAAACTCAGTGGCGGAAATATTTTACACGATGTCTTCACCATACGGGCGTCCAAACTCTTGCAAAATACAGAAAACAGCGCAAACTATAGTTTATTAAGTGGCCTACTTATCGGTACCGAGCTACGGGATCTCACGCATTTGGATATCCCTATTTACTTATGTGCACACGGAAACCTAAGCGACAGCTATGCATTAGCTTTCCAAGAGCTGTCCATAAAGAACCGATGCACCATTATTCCTTCACAACACGTGGATGAATCTGTCATTTACGGTCAAAAAACAATGGCCGAACGAATATGGAACGATCTAGCGTAGTGTGGGAAGGAACAAAAACTTCTATGACATAAAAAAGATATGAACACAAATCTATTAAAATACAACACCAAGTATCCATCAGTTGCGGACCTGAAAAGGAAAGCAAAAAAGCGTATTCCCAAATTTGCCTTCGACTACCTAGAAGGCGGATGCAACGATGAGCTGAATGTCTGGAGGAATAAAGAAGATTTGAAACAAGTGCTTCTGATGCCGCAATACTTGAGAAAACACAACGGTGTCGATATGCGTACAGAGCTGTTTGGCCACATATATGACGCACCATTCGGTATCTCACCAATCGGCCTACAAGGTTTAATGTGGCCAAATTCACCGGAAATATTAGCAAAAGCCGCTTTAAACCACAACATTCCATTTGTCCTAAGCACGGTATCGACGAGCAGTATCGAACGTATCGCTGAGATAACCGAGAGTAAATTCTGGTTTCAACTGTATCACCCTACACAGGAAAAGATGCTTAACGATATCCTATACAGACTGGAAGCGATTCGATGTCAGGTGCTGGTAGTTCTGATAGACGTACCTTCCTTTGGGTTGCGTTATCGGGAAATCAAGGCCGGGCTATCCATGCCACCTAAAAACACGATCCTCAATTTTGTCCAAGCCGCACAACACCCTACTTGGAGTATCGAAACATTGAAAGCAGGTATCCCTTCCTTTGCCACACTGAAACCGTATATGCAAAAAAACATGAACATGAAACAGCTAGGCAAATTTATGGATGCCACGTTTACGGGGCGGGTAGATGTCGAAAAATTGAGGGCAATAAGACATAAATGGAAAGGTAAACTTGTTGTAAAAGGTGTGGTGAGCGAACAAGATGCAGAGCTTTGTGCTAATATAGGTGTGGACGGAATCATTATTTCCAATCATGGAGGTCGCCAAATTGATGCCGGTGAATCCACGATAAAGTCATTGCAAAGGTTATCGGACAATTTCAAAAGCAAATATAAAATCATGATAGATAGCGGCCTCCGGTCAGGACCTGATATTGGGCGTGCGCTTGCCTGTGGTGCCGATTTTACCTTCATGGGTAGACCTTTCATGTACGGCGTAGCTGCCTTAGGAAGGCAAGGTGGCGAACATACAATAGCCATGTTTAAAGCACAACTGCATCAGACTATGGAACAACTGTGTTGCGAAAAAACAAACGACTTTTGTACGACATTGATTACTGACTAAAAAGAATTTCTTTAATTATAAAAAGAAGGGATTTCTAAGCAGTTTTATAGCAAATTACTTCACAATTCTACAGGCTCACAGTCATCCTGAAGGATGACTGTGGCCGACATTCATACCTTTTAGACACCTTTATATTAAAAACTCCGAAAATCCCTGCAAAAACTATTTAATAAAGAAGTCGTGTAGATAGATTTTCTGATCGGCATCAAACAAGGTTTGTGGCTCACCATCTATCCAGAGGGTTGGGGTAGCAGCCGTACCATCGATCTGCTGTCCCAGGACATATACTTTTCCTTGATACACCTGTATAGCTTGTGCCTCTACATTCCCTGTTTCGGATAGACTATATAGCAATTGATTATTCTTATGCACCGAACTATTGCCATTGCTCGAATTGACTACGAAATAATAGTTTGATGACGTACAAGACTTCCGAAAAGTTTGTCATTCTGACGATAGGAATTGCGAAGCAATCATTCATGCCATAAAAAGGCAAACTCGAATGAATAACGATCTAAAACTACTTTAAATATATTTCCTCTGTAAAAGTCGTCTCTCAGCGGTAGAGGAGAGATCGATAAAGTTGCTTTTTTATTGAACGTGATTATAATTGCATATAAAAGCATCTTTATCTAAGTTTGCAGATAGATTCCTCGTTCCTCGGAATGACAAGAACAGCGGTAGCTACTACCTTCCGGACATGCCCCTTTTACATCCCGTATTCAGGTTTCCAATACTGCGTCGTTTCGGTTTCCATAGCATTCAATCCCATACAGATCGCTATGGCTGTGTCCCGTCCTGTCTCTACATTGGAAATAGGTTTTTTGTTGTTGACTATGCAGTCGTAGAAATGGCTCAAAGCATTGACTGTCGGTTCGACTGCTTTTTGCCCCGCTTCCAGATAAGGAATCTCTGTTTTTTTTCCCTGTGTAGCATTGAGGACTGTAGCTCCTGTCACACCGTCTACCGTCCCCAAAACTTTCTTCGTCGTTTCGGCATAAATATAGGCGGTATCCCGTCCTATCTCGATTGTAGCCTTATTGCCCAATATACGGATATGATAACCATTAAATGCATTGGACAACACGGATGTATACGTGGCTTTTGCACCATTGGCATAGGCATATATCGTCCTTATATTGTCATAGGTTTCTCTACCATCTTTCCAAAAGTCTATTCCTCCCATTCCCATGACTTTGACGGGGTGACTGTCCGTGATATAGTTTACCGCATCGATCTGATGCGCGCACAATTCAGCCAATGGCCCTCCACTCAGATCCTTGTACATCCTCCAATTGATGAGCTTTTCCTGTTTAGGATCCTTTACTGGAAATCTCCAATCTGAATTCCGGTTGTACTGGCATTCAAAACTGTATGTATCCCCTATCCAACCGGCCTGCACGACTTCCTTTATCTTGTGATACAATGCAAAACTTCGGTATTGGAACCCTACTTGAAAAATTGATTTTGAATTCCAGGCTTTCTTGACCAGATCCAACGATTGCTCTATGGTAAACGTCATCGTTTTTTCGAGGTACACATGCTTATTGGCAGCCAAGGCGGCCACCGCCATCGGGTAGTGCAAATACAAAGGAGTAGCAATGACGACCGCATCGACATTCTTGTCGGCCAATAGCTTCTCATATGCTGTATAAGCTTTGGCATGGGGATCAGCCTTGGCCATAGCTGCCTGCAAATTCTCTGGAAGAATATCACAACATGCTACTATTTTCAACCCCGAAACCTTAGCCATCGAATTGATCAACCCCAAGCCTCTCTTTCCTGTACCAATGATTCCTACCCGAACCGTATCGCTGGCCGAAACGGGTTTTCCAAATAGTGGTGTCTCCATCGCTATAATCCCCCCTAAGGCCAATGCGCTATTCGTGACAAATTTCCTTCGACTTATAGAATTCTCTGACATCGTTTTACGATTTAAACTTTCTGTTCCGATTCAAGCCCATACTTCACTTTTTCCTTCAAATCGGTTTCAAACTCCAGTTACTAAGCTGTCCGAATCCACCAAGACTATTCATAAACCTATTGGTATTTCAAAAAATACTCAAAAAACTTATAAATATTTTCCGTAGCATCTTCGGTCAAGGCATGTTTGGGTCTGTTTGTCATGGCCACACGATTTTCATACCCAAGCAACTTATTCACAGCTACACTATGATTCAATGGCCTCCACTGTGTGACAGGATCTTCAGATCCACCGGATACCAAGAAGGGACGCGGAGCCATCAGCGCATGTAGCTCATGCAAGTTGTGCCCATCTTTTCGCAATCGGTCGTACACACCATACGCCGGATTTTCTTTCGTAATCAATCCTCGCTTTCGCCAAGGTTTCGGATGAAAGCCTAAGTACCAAGGCTCCCAATAATTGATGGATCCACGATCCTCCTGCATCACGATACCGGGATCCGACCAGACTGCTGCCGCAAAATTGTCGGTCAGACAGGACGCAAACATGGACCACTTGCCACCAAAAGAATGACCAACGATGCCAATCTTCTTCGCATCCACGTCTTTTCGGTTGGCCAGAACATAGTAAGCATTATTAGCGGCGTAGCCTAACATCGAAAGCGGCTGTACAGATACCGAATCTATTGACGGATAGTATAAGGAAAATTCATTTCGCTCAGAAGCCTCTTTTGTGCCTATAGCCAAAGTAACAAATCCCCTATTGGCCAACTGTAAAGCAAAGTCCCGGTGCGGTGCTAAAGGTCGACTCTGCGTACCGATACCGATAGAGGTCTCCGCATTATAAAATACGGTAACTACAGCAGGCATCTTCCCCTTCACATTCTTCGGTACCAAGAGGAATCCCACGGTTGATTCATTGGGTGTCCACTTAAACCTTACCGTGTACTGCGTATACGTCCCCTTGTCGGTCGTATCCAGATATTCGAAAGTCTGGTCCTTGTACAGTTCCGGCCATTTGCCCAGATAGTTTTCCCAGTCCTTTTTGATCTCCTGTTTACGTTTTGCCCATTGTTGAGCAGTTTTTACAGGTGTACCATCATTAAAGAGCAAGGGAGATCTAAAATCACCGAAATCATTCTTTAATGAATCGGGTGGGGAAAAATAAGGGGATATTGCCCGAAAAAGTTCTGCTTTCTGACCGTGTGCAAACTGCAAAGAAAGCACTGTCAAGATAATAACACTAAATTTCTTCATTTTCTACTGTTTTTGCCTGATCCAAAGCCTGGGTCGTCAAATAATATTTGGCCAGCATAAAAGATTTTTCCCAATCGGGCAGTGTACCTTCTTTCCGGTATTGCAAAAACTGATTCAACACCTTCGCAAAATGATCTTCATGGCTCAAATAGAGATTATCCGGGATCAAAATCTTGTATGCACCACTACTCGTTTTTTCAAACTTCAAGCCCGGCAGATCTTCTACCGAAGCAAGAGCATCATTCAGTCGCCCTGCAAATTCATTATCATCCTGGTTTGGTGTCACAAATACAGCAGCCTTCCCCACTTCATCCGGTTTGATCTCGATCTTAAACTGCTTTGTCAAAAAGCTGGCATGAAACTGGTCCCCCTTGCCATCTTTCGATTCGACATTCCACTTTACCGAGATAGATACAGGTACATCTTTAAAGACATATTCTATCTTTCCGTTGCTGAAGACACCAAGTGAATTATTTTCCTCCACAAATGCGGATAATGCAGTAGGGTAATCAGGAAGATTGGTCGATCGTGTAAACTCCGCTTTGGTTAACGTCGTTTTCCAACGAACCGATCTGTTCAATTTCACGTCTTTAGCAATATCAATAGGTTGTTCGGAAGACAACATCCATTGTACCAGGTCAACATAATGTGTCGTCACATCCACCAACCCCTCGCCTTGCTGCGCCGTATTGTAAAACAGAACCGGACGAATAAGCGGATTACCGGATACTTCTTTGATGAAGTGGTGTACGCTACTGAATTGAATGGAAGCTTTCTGATCGTCGGCAAGCATACCTCCCGAAAATGTCTGATTGTTGATCAAGGCCTTGACGACTTGATTTTTGACATCATATCGTTCGGTCATGATATCGTACACCAAAGAGGTACCTTTGCTATCTTCTTCCAACAAGCCTTTCAGTTTTTGATAGCCCTTTGTCTCGATAACCAATGGCTTATCGGCAAATATATCTTTACCATGCGTGACAGCACTGACCATATAGTCAATCTTTTTTTGGTTATCTCCAGCCAGCACGACCACATTACCCGTCTCGCCTACAAACGCTTTATCCAAAAAGTCATTGCCGTAATACGTTTTTATTTTCCAATTTGTCGGGTCAGTTTCTCTCGAATTGTATTGTTCGATCAGGTTCGTATAGCCTTCGACAGCAGTATCGGTATCTGCAAACAGATGGACTACCGAATCAATTTCGGCATGGGCGTACTTCTGTACCAAAGCAGCATGGAAATGCTGTGGCTCGATAACCAATAGGTTCACCTTTTCGCTATTATCCTTGTCGGATGCCCCCTGTGAACATGCTGCCATACATCCCACTAAGCTAGCCAAAGCAAAGATCGATCTGTTTATTTTTTTAGACTCCATCTTCTTAATTTATGTCCACTGAATGCATAATATATCAAGTACAAATAACATGGAACCAATACCCAGTATGCTTCACGTACGCCGTATATATCAGCAAAATAGCCGTAAAACATCGGTAAAATTGCATTACCACATAGTCCCATGATCAACAATGAAGCACCTACCTTGGTAAATCGACCCAAACCATCCAACGCCAGCGGCCAGATACCCGCCCATGTCAACGAGTTGGAAAGTCCCAACAAGGTGATAAACCAAATAGACATATCAACAGAGTAACCTAAAAAGGTAACTTCTCCCTTTGCAAAAACAATCAGGAAAGAAAGCGCTACTCCTAGTATAGTCACTGCCTTCAACATAGTCGTTTGGCTGATGAAGCGAGGAATAACCACTATACCAAAGATATAGCCCACAATAGCCGTAGTTAATGTAAATGAAGGAAACGCTTTTGCATCATAGAGGGTGAGCCCCATAGATTGAGCATAAGGTATGATCGTATCGATCGAAATCACCTGCGCCCCTACATGTAGAAAGATAGCTACCGCGCCCAATACAAGATGTGGAAACTGAAAAATACTGGTCTTGGTGCTATTGACTACCGCTACTTCTTCACTTTCTTCGTCCGTATTCAACTCTGGCAGTGGAGAATACCGAACCCATATCCCAATAAGCAAGAGGATGACACTCACTACAGCATAAGGTACAATAACCCGCTGCAGATCAACCGTATCACCATCACCGGGTCTCAATAACACTGCCGCCAACAATAAAGGAGCAATAATACCTGCAAATTTATTGCAGATACCCATGATGCTGATACGTTGTGCGGCACGTTCTTTGGGTCCCAGGATAGTAATGTACGGATTGGCCGCTGTCTGTAAAATTGCCAATCCGATACCTATGGTAAACAAACCCAACAGGAATATTTCATAGGTACTCATCATGGCAGCCGGGACAAAAATAAATGTCCCTAGTGCCAATGCCATAAAGCCGACCATCATCCCTTTCTTGAAACCAACAGCTTTCAACAGATAGGAAGAGGGTACAGACATCACAAAATACGCTATATAGAACGCAAACGCGACCAAATAAGACTGAAAATGTGTCAGCTCGAAGGCGTTTTTAAAGTACGGTATCAAGGTCGCATTTACCCACGACAAAAAGCCGAAGATAAAGAACATCAAAGCTATGATAACAATAGAGATCGATGTCTCCCTTTTGGTCAGGCTTGCCGCCGTTTTTGTAGTAGTTGTAGCCATTCTATATTAGATTTTTGGTTCCCAACCTTTGGCGTATTCCCTGGACCACAACTCTTTCATTGCCTTTTTATCATTCAGGATATGACCATTGGACGGATTGATTTCCAATTGCTTCCCTGCGCGCAACGCGATATTTCCCAATTGAACCAAAAGCGTACTCTGGTGACCGCTCAATATATCCGAATTCAGATTGGTACCATTCTTGATCGCTGAGAACATATTTTGAATGTGTATAGCATCCAACTGCTGCGAAGGACTGCTCAGACTAGCGGTATCGATCGGTCCTTTATCCTTTTCTTCTCTGACCAATTTGCCTTTTAAATCAAATACTTTATACGAATTTCCGCCGTCGATCTGCAATGCTCCTTTCGAGCCATAAAACATTACTCCGACATTTGATCCTTCGGTCTTCATGCCGTTACAACTTCTACCTTCCCAGGTAATCAGTTTATCCGGGCCAAACTCGATATTGATGATTTGTGTATCAGGTGTTTCCCAATCATCTTTGTACGCATAACGTCCTCCATTTGAGCTTACTCTTGTCGGATAATTAACCTGTAGTCCCCAACGGGCCAAATCGACCATATGCGTACCATTGTTCAAGGCTTCACCTGTACCCCAATGCCAAAACCAATGCCAGTTGTAATGTATCAGGTTATCCTTGAATTCTCTCCTCGGTGCAGGTCCTTGCCACAGTTCAAAATCCAACCAATCGGGTACGGCTACTTTTTTTCCTACACCAATGGATGGACGATTGTTGGTATACCAGGTTCTGGCATAATACACCTCACCTATCGCCCCACTATGCACCTCCTGTATACCTTTGACTACATTCGGCCAAGATCTCCGTTGATTACCCATTTGGATAACGTTCTTGTGCTTGTTGACCGCCGCAATCAGCAATTCACCTTCACGGGGATTGTGTCCACAAGGTTTCTCCAAGTACACATGTTTGCCTGCTGATGAAGCCAGAATAGCTGCAGGTGCATGCCAATGATCAGGAGCCGCCACGACAAGTATATCTACATCTTTGCTCTCCAACGATTTTCTAAAGTCTGTAAAGCCTGTAACGGCTGTATTCTGGAATTTAGATATTCCTTTTTTACATTTGTCAATAGCTCTGCTATCCACGTCACATATGTGGATTATCTCACTATTAGGCTGAGCTGCAAAGTTTTGAGCCAAAGCCCCACCTCTCGAGTTGACACCCATCATCGAAATCCGAAGTTTTTCGTTTGCACCGATAATGCGATTGTAACTCTTTGCCGTAAAACCGGACAATACGCCGCCCATACCGACCGCCGTAGAAGCAATCAATGTTTTCTTGATAAAATCTCTTCTTGAATTATTCTCCATATCAAATGATTATTTACTGGTTATTTCTGATAAATTGACCGATCGTCCCTGCGCATTTTTGCTGATGTCTGCCGCCTCAATAAAGGCACATATTTCTAACGTTTGCTGTGTATCAAAAGGAACTTTTTTCGTGTCAAAAAATTCTACGATCCTTTCCAACAAGGGGTTGTATCCTTTGAATGATCCCAACTTGACATTACCTTTCTCACAGTATATGGTTCCACCGTAGTCACTTTTACCGGTGCGCGTACCACGTACAGTACCTATACGACCATCTTCCCACAAACCTACAAGCACATCCGTATCTGGGGTATGTGTCCGAGACATAGACTTACACCCTGTACCCAATGCAGCAAACAACATTTCGACAGCATGGATACCGTACCAAAAGAAATCTGGATGGCTGGGATCCAACTTTGCCGGCGAATACACATCTGCACCCAGTACCTTACCATACTTGCCATCCAAAACATCTTGCATACCCTCGATATAGCGAAGCGATGAGGATGAGAAGAATGGTACTTTATGTCGTTCGGACAATTTGAAAATTTCAATAGCGTCTTTATAAGAGGCTGCCAAAGGCTTGTCTATAAAAAGAGCTTTCTTGGCCTCGAATACTTCTTTAGCTTGCTCTAGATGCAGACGTCCGTCATTCGTTTCCAATAGGACGTAATCCACCTGTTTCAAAAGTTCTTTGATGGACTGTACAATCTTCACACCATGTTTCTGAATATCTTCTGTATACTTAGGTATGCGGTCTGTAGCCGAAGGAATGGTTTTGGTTCCGTACGGATACGCTGCGACTACTTTGAAGTTCCGATACTGCTCCGGATTTCCATTAATGGATTTTGCAAAAGCAACCGAGTGCGAAGTATCCAGTCCAATGATACCTATCCGTTTGCCTTCTGCCGAAACATGTTGCAGTACAGAAGCTGAAGCACGATCGGCCACAAGGGCAAGCATGGCCAGTGACCCGGCACTCAAAAAGTCTCTTCTTGTCAAGCTGTTCATAAAGCGGTTTATTTGAATTATTTTATAAATATAGTAAATAGGGTACGTACCCGAAAATATTTTCTCAAATATTTTTGTAACATTTCCTTTGCCAGCAGAGGAAATGTTCTTTAATTTTTATAGTACTTATAGTTTTCCTTTGTAATGATATCGATAGGCATCGCCTGCACCTTCTCCACCCCGATCTGATGGAAAAAATGGTCGTACAAGGTCAACAATGCACGATATCCCTGTTCTATTGGTTTTTGGCAAATTAAAAAATCGATAATACCTTTTTCCAAATATTGCAGGTTTTGCTCCAGGTAATCATATCCTACCAACTTGATTCCCGAAATATTATTTTCTTCAAAATACCGGGCAATAGTAAAGACTCTGGAATTCGTCACAAATATCAGATCGACCGGATTATCTTTCAAGTAGGCACACAACTCTCTAATCACCGACGGATAATCAGTTTGATGCACAGTCATTACATCAATATGCACCGGCAATTTCGCCTCTTCAAAATAAGCCTCAAATCCAGCTGATTTTCTCAGCAAATGGTGCTCAGCATCCAATACTCTCGAAATATTAAAGACCAGTATATTACCCTTTTCTGGCACCAAGTATTTACATAGGTTACCCGCTAATTTACCCGACTGGAACAGATCGGGACCTATATAACTCAGCGGTTTCACATTCGAGACATCTGAGTTGATAAACACACATTTGATCTTTGCCGTTTCACATTGTTTATAAAACTCAATAGCTTCATTGATAAAAGATGGCGCAACGACGACGCCGTGAAAATCTTCTTCCAAGATCTTTGCAGCCTGTTGATCAAAAGTAGCCCGGTCATTCAAATCGTACAAAAAGAACGATACCTCTACACCATACACCTGTATTTCGGACCAGGCTGTACGAATACCCTGTAAAGGAGCCTTCCAATACTCCGTCTCGCTCGATTCTTTCGGTATCAGCACCGCGAAGCGAAATGTTTTCTTAGAGGCTAAGCTCCGCGCAAGAAGATTGGGCTTATAGTCCATCTCCTTGATGATAGCATCTATTTTCTCTTTGGTCTTGACAGATACACCCGGACGGTTGTGAAGTACACGATCCACCGTAGCGATAGAGACATTTGCTCTTCTGGCAATTTCCTTTACTCCTGATAGTTCAGTCTTTTTAAGCATTGTTGATCTGATATCTTATTGGGTAAAGATAAAAATTTATTCTAATCTTCTATCAGCGCGCTGCTTTCTTTATCCAGGTATAGCTTTGCTTGTCCATGTTTGCGTAAGATAGTCGAAGGGAACCGCTCACTGATTTCCTCATTCAGCGTGTGGTACACAGCTTGTGCTTTTGTAGGTCCCGGCACAATACAGAATATCCGGGAAGCGGACGTCAATGTAGGTATGGTCAATGTCAATGCATGTGTAGGTACATCTTCAATCGTAGCAAAACAGCCATCGTTGACCTGCTGTTGCCGACACGCTTGGTCCAATTCTACTCTTTTTACCTTTTCGGGATCGTTGAAATCCGCTACCGGTGGATCATTGAAAGCAATGTGGGTATTCTCTCCTATACCCATACAAACGATGTCGGGTTGGTATGTGGCCAAAATATCTGTATAACGTTGACATTCGGCCTCTACAGCAGATGTTTCTCCTTGTATATAATGGATAGTTTTGAAGGGCACTTTGCCAAATAAGTTTTCCTTTAGATAATTTCTAAAGCTCTGTGGTTGATCATCCGTGATACCAATGTATTCGTCCATATGTAGGGCATTGATTCGTTGCCAAGGGATATCAAGTTCCAATAAACCTTTGTACAGATCCCTTTGTGAAGGAGCAGCTGCAAAAATGATGCTGACTTCCTCTTGTCTCCTCAGCAGCTCCTCAATAGCAGCACGTACATCTTCAGCCGCTACACGACCCATTTGTTCCCGGGTAGGGAACGTCTCGACCCTAAGGTTATCTACTTTTTTTTCCATATTATTTTTCTATCCGAATAAATTGTTTTATTGATATTTTGCCTGTTTTTAGCGGCATCAATGAGATCGCTACGCTAAGTTTTAAAGGTGATGAAGCTTGCAGGAGCCAATTTATTTATGTCCCTTTGATAAGTAGCTCGTGCAGGTTTCGTCAATTTATTACGCTATCTGTGCAGGTACGAGCTCATTGTATACTATTCGACCATTTACCATGGTAAGACTAACGTTGACCTTATCGTCAAAGACAACCAAATCTGCATCCTTACCCTCTTCTATCGAACCTTTTTGAGCAGCCACTTTCATCACACGTGCAGGGTTCAGGCTGATCATACGTATAATCTCTTCCAAAGGCACATTGCCCAATCCCAACATGGTACGCACCAATCTATCGGCTGTCGCCACACTCCCGGCAAAGGCTGTCCGATCCTGTAATTTGGCCACCCCATCTTCAACAAGTACCTCGATCCCATCATCATAGCTCCCAAGGATAGAACGCTCGTCGTTCGTGCCGGCAGCACGCATAGCATCTGTTATCAGCACCATTCTGTCCGGCCCTTTGACTTTATAAATAAGCTGCAAAAGAGGCTCGGGCAAATGGATACCGTCTCCTATCAATTCCACATCAAAGTCGTCGATGAGGTACCCTGCCTCCACTACACCGGCATATCGGAATGCATTGCGCCTGGTGACACCCGACATCGCAGAATAAAAGTGTGTCATCAAACGATAACCAACCTCATGGGCTTTCACCACATCTTCGTACACAGCGTCTGTATGGGCTATAGCAGCAATGATATCTTTGGAACGTAAGTATTGGCCAAATTCCAATGCTCCTTCCAATTCGGGTGCTGCACTCCAACGAACGATACTGTCATACTTTTCGATCAAAGCCGTATATTCTGCCGGATCAGGATTGCGGATATATCGGGGATCCTGAGCGCCTCGTTGGCTCATTGCAAAATAAGGACCTTCCAAATGTACTCCCAAAAACTGTGCGCCATCGATCTGCTTCTTCTGTATCCTTTCGTAGCTTTCCAACGTCTCGACCAATCGCTCTTGCGTAGTCGTCAATGTAGTAGGCACCAAAGAGGTGGTACCGTACCGGGCGTGAGCAGTAGCTATCTGCTCAAATGCCTCTTCTGTACCATCCATAAAATCGTACCCCCCCCCACCATGCACATGGATATCAATAAAACCTGGCGATAAATATTTCTGTTGAAGATCAATCAAAATACAATCTCCAAAACGTTGCAGATCAATATCTTTGTCTTCATAGATCGCCTTGATCTTTGTGCCTTCCACGAGAACTCCACCAGAAAAAATCCGGTCTTTCAGTATAATTCCCGCATTATAAAATAATGTTTCTTTTATCATGGTATTCAGTAGAACCTATAATTGTGTACGTACCCGAAGGTACGGAACATTTTTGTTATTGCAAATATTAATTTAAAATAATGTTTTTAATCCCTGATTTATAAATTTAGGTGGAGACATGATTTGTAGCAGAAACCTTCTTTTTTCACCTGTGCGCAACGCTGCGCACAAGTGTATTTCACTCTTCAAACCGTCTTATTACGGCAGGAAATACAGAAAATTAGGACGCAAACGTTCCCTGGTCCCCTGTTTATCTATTTTGGGAGTGATCAATGTACCGTTTATGACGACAGAGGTACTACCCCCACCGTCCAACATGAAGGCAAATTTCACGCCTTCTTGCTGCAATATGCGTATGACATCCATAGATGTCATCCCCTTTCCGTCAAAACCTCGACCTCCACAGCTCAGAAACACAATGTCCAGGTTCTCCATTTGTGCGATGATCTGTCTCGGATGTACAGCTTGAAATGCGGGTGTCAGGCTCAATATACTTTCATCCACTGGTTTAAAATTCTCGATCAATGGAATAAATGCAGTCAAGGCACTTGATGCGCCATCCTTTAATATCATCTCCGGTGTCGTATCGGGAGGATAAGCGACCAATTCATTGTCTGCTTTGATCCCTAAGATATACCGATGTTTACGTGGTGGCAAGTCTTGCACGACATTTCCATCTATAATCTGTACACCTACAGGCAATAGCTTATCGTCTTTACTGTTTCTTTTTATACCCATAGAAGCATTGATGGCCAAGGCTGCTCCCACACGCTTGGCAAACTGATGTACTGTTTCGCCTTCCAATACCGTACTGTGTACCGTCCTCATTTTGTTCAGATTGCCTTGACTATCTTTGTGCTTGATGCGGGTAAGGTAATAAAATGTCTCGGACGGCTTGTCATAATGCTTGGTAATCGTATAGTTGTCATCCTTGTATATATGGTCTTGAGTCTCATCCACCTGGGTATAAGCCTGACCGGAAAACAGAAATGAAACAAGGAATATGATAATAACGTGTATAGCTTTCATACTGTAAAATTATGTTTTTTTAAATTGTTAAAAAATTCATCATGCTTACCATCTACTGATGAGACATGAAATAGAGGAAATTCGGGCGTAAGCGCTCCATAGTACCGCGCTTATCTATTTTTGGGGTAATCAATGTATCATCGATTACGGTAGAAGTACTTCCCCCACCATCCAACATAAAGGCAAATTTTACCCCTTCTTTTTGTAGAATGCGTATAACATCTGTCGCTAACATACCTTTCCCTTCAAAACCTCTACCTCCACAACTTAAAAACACGATATCCAGATTTTCCATCTGCGCAATGATCTGTCGAGGATGTACCGCTTTAAAGTTTGGCACCAAATCCAACAGACTTTCATCCACAGGCTTGAAATTTTTGATCAATGGAATAAATGCCGTCAGCGCATTTGTTGTACCGTCTTTCAATATCATTTCCGGCGTTGTACCCGGAGGATAGGCGACCAGTTCGTTGTTCGGTTTGATGCCAAGCGTGTAAACTCTGCTTTTGCGTTGTTGAAGTATCTTCCCTTCCAAAATCTGTATCCCTACGGGCAACAGTTTGTCCTCATCCGTTTTTCTTTTTATCCCCATGGAAGCATTGAAGGCCAAAACTGCTCCCATACGCTTCGCAAACTGATGTACTGCTTCGCCTTCCAATACCGTACTGTGTGCTATCCTCAACTTGTTCAGGTTGCCTTGACTGTCCTTGTGCTTGATACGGGTAAGGTAATAAAATGTTTCGGATGGTTCATCGTAATGCTTGCTGTACGAATACCAATTCTCTGCTCTTTGCTTTGTCTTTTGTTGTGCATGACAACCTATTGTGGCCACGACGAACAGCAACAGGATTATCCCTATATATTTCATCTTATTCTTCATTTAGTTAAATTTACAAAAAAACTACTAACCAGTCCATACCGATCCCTCGACAAACGATTGATGTCATGAGGGTAAGCCGTATGCAGCTGTTTTTCTTTTCCATATAACCGATAAACGGATCTCACCGAAGCTAACATTTCCTGCAAAGCTTTATGATCGGTATGCGGGTCCATATCCGGTGCGACGACGAGTACTGGTTTAGGTGCCAGCATAGCCATGATTTCACCAAAATCCACCGGTACGTCCTCCGGCTGTCCTGCAAAAAAACCTAAACGCGGCATAAAGCCGTGAAGATGGGAATACGTGCGAATGGATTCGTATTGACTATTTGCCGTTCGCCACGGCGAGAAGGCAGCGACAAGGGCCACCCCTGCTACCCTACTATCCAATGCTGCCGCCATCAAAGAGACGCTTCCACCAATGGTATTTCCTAACAAGTAAATACGATCATTATCCAAATACGCTAAATCTTCTGCTGCATCGATACAACTTCTCACATCACGAACCATCTTGCCCATCTTCGACCACTTGGGATAGCGCGTATAAAAATTTTTGGCTTCCTCGATACGCGTTCCAAAACCGTACATATCGATTGCCAGTACGGCAAAACCACTTTTCACTAACTCAGCAAACAGTTCGGCTGTTCCCTTACGTCCATTTTTGTCGTAACCTTTGGAAAACCCAGTAGAGTACGCATATTGGTGTGAATATATGATCACAGGGATCTTGCCGCTTTCAGGCAACATCATATTACCCTTACTATCTGCCGGACAGTACAATACAGCAGAAATTCCGTCACCAAGTGCCGCATAAGGACTGATATAAACAGCTTTGGCTCCCTTCACCACGGGTTTAGGGTTTGTCCCTTCAATCCAATCGTGTTGGGGACGTGGCCAAGAACCTACATCAATAGCCCTGATACCAGGAGGCTCTTCTCCCAATAGCCAATTCAAACTTGAAGCAATATGATCTCTGTTGCTATTCCATTCTTCTAAGCTCTTGTACGCATCGGAGAGACGCACTTTCCCGATTGCCTTGGCTTGCGTCTGCTCAGCTTCATTTCGTTTCAGCCAGTCCTCATAGTCGTAGGCAAAATACAGCTGGTTTTGCCACTTTTGGTCACGCCGTTTGAAGTAAGTATCCAAAAAGTCAATGGTCTGCTCGACATCTCTCGCAGGCACAGGCAGGTGCCCCCCCATCCGCGTGTGCACACCGACACGCTCAGGCACACCCATAAAATCATATACTTTCTTTACCGAATAATAATTCTGCTCGATAGACCAGGAATTGAGCCCCGACTCGAGAATAGAATAATGAAACAGCAATGCTCGGGGCGCAACTAATGCGGCCAATAGATTTTGATCCACAGGTAGTTTGTGTTCTCTTCCGGAGAAAAAGTTAAGTCGCGGATGAAACCAATGTCCATTCCAAGCAGTGACATAATCCAATGTCTCACTAGCGTATTGCGGATCACAGTAACGCCAAGGCATATCTCCCCCGGTACTCGAACTACTCGAGACGACTGCTGCTATACGCTCATCAAAAGCCGCTGCCCACAAAGATTGCTTGCCATTGCGAGAATGTCCCGAAATAGCAATTTGATCAGTATTGACCTCCTTCCGGGTGAATAAATAATCTACGACCCTAGAAGCTCCCCAAGCCCGACGGGCCAATCCGCTAAAGTCATAATCCGGATAGATATACATATAGGGATCCGTATCGTCCCTCAAGTCGGCCCCCGCATATACACAGCCGATATACCCCCGCTTGACAGCCAATTGTGCCCAGTCCCGATGATTCCACTGTGTCATAAAGACCGGACGCTTCTCATCACCCTGTTCAGACTGTGGAATCATCAGCTCAAACGTCATCTTTGCTCTATGTCCGGGGCCAAAGTTCAACTGTATCATTTGAATCCTCACACCTCTGGTCAATGTATCCGACAAGATAACGGCCTGGAGATTGTCTGGAGCAGGAGGAAAATGACCCGATACCCAATATTGGTATTGCTCTTTGATCCAATCGCGCCTTTTTTGCCATTGAGCGTCCGTGGTGATGGCTGTTTCTCGTCCATCCTCGTACTGCACTAAAGGCTCGGGCAGCATGGGTGTAGATCGCATTTGGGAAAAATCCGGTGGCAATTCGCCGGAACGCTTTAACCAGTCCGTCCAAACACTATCCTGTACGCTCACACGACGCGTGTTTTCCCGAAACAGTTGATCAATATTGATCTGAAGGACTTCCTTGAGATATTGTTGTCTTCTCTCCATATCTGGTCCCTGGGCAAAAAGGAAGTCGCTAGCAAAAATACTTACACCTATCCATCCAATGATTATCCACCGCATAATTTTATCTGAATTTTATTAAGTACCAATTATCAATCTTCCAAAGTTTGTGGTTTTGAAACAACCCATGCTTCTGTCTCCGCTTGAAGGTAGTCCAAAGTCTTTCCATGATTGCCACGCAATACGATCTGAGAAGTTGAAATATTCGGTCTGTTCGGACGAAATTTACCTTTGGTAAACAATTCCCACTCGGCTTTGGTATGATCAACTAATGTTTTTCCGGCTTCTCCTTTTACAATCTCGAAATTTCTGATCCGAATCTGGCTTTGTGCGCCGTGCACCGTTTGATCCTTAACGACCTGCTGGAATGCAATAGTATAGGTTCCGCCCGAACTCAAAAGATCAGAAATATCCGCACTCACTTTGGTAAATGTACTTTTTTCTTCATCTCCAGTTTCCAATTTGGGTAACGTAAACCTGTCGGTGATATCTATCCACTTGGCTCTATTTATGTTCTTAGCGGTAGCACCTCCCTTAAAATCTTTGGACAGCAAAACGTGAAAACCGCTTGTTGCTTGAGTCCCTCCCTTAACATTCATCGTAAAAGAAATCAATACCGGTTCTTTTTGGCTTTGCTCCTCTTTCGGATCGCTTGAGTTGTTAATTAAATCTAACGAATGCGCAGGAGTGAATAACATACTTCCCACAACAAACATTACGGCTATTATCTTTTTTAGTATCATAATATTTTTTTTTGTTCCTATTTTTTTGTACATGACTGAATACCACAAAATATATGCGATGCAGTCGCAATTTTCATTACATCCTCGATATACCACTCGGAGCCGGAAAGACGAGATATTTAATCACTCTTCATTTTTATGCGTCCCTCTATCCCAAACACGCCCCGCATCGAGAAAGTTGCAACGAAGGGAAGTGAGAAAGACGTTTGTAACGTCAGAACACAAATCTTAATTCACGATAGGTACAAGTACCTCCATTAACTTGGGCTTGATGACATTGATCATCCGATCAAATCCCATATCGTTAGGGTGGGTTCCGTCAATGGTACCCTCATGATCATGACCCAAAAAGTCATCTGCCGGAATAAAATAAAGATTTTTCATGCCCTTTTTGAGCAGTTTCTCCACCTCAGTTTTGACATTATCATTCTGTTCCCTGATACGCTTGCCCGATGCCAGATTGAAATATCCGCGTTCCCGGATGACACTCTGCATCACGATAATCGGTGCATCGGGGTGCTTCTTCCGAATGGTTTCGATCAGATAGGCCGTACGTTGGGTCACCTGACTGGGCGAACTGTTGGGTATACAATCCAACAGAAAGGCGTCTGCTTCAAAGGAAGCAATCATATCGACCACACTTTTTTCCATTTTAGCGCTCCCTCCCATTCCCAGATTGAGAAACTCAATACCTGTCTCCCGCGACAGCCTAGCCGGATAAGCAAGTCCGGATCTACTGGCGGAAGCACCTTGTACTATACTCGACCCGTATACCAATACCCTTTTCTGAAAGGGATAGGCGCCTGCCTGCATCGTCGAGCCATCATCTACTCCTACTTCCAAGCGAGTCGTCTCATCGTACAATGGCAGGTACAAGAGGCATTCCTTTTCCTCCTTGTCCATTCCCTGTATAATCGTGGTGGAAGCGCAGTCCTGCCCTTCACGTGGCCTGGCTATACCGGCATATTGCCAACGGCCGTTTCTCTTGATATAAAGATCCAATCCTCTGTACGCCACACCAGTCATCGTCGCCGAAGCTGTCGTACCGGCTGTGCACCATTTTGCATATATCGTCGGACTATTGGTCTTGAAAGACACCGCCAACCCTCCGGATTGCACGACGCGATTCTTTACAGCCCTAGGCAAATCGTCAAACACATTGGTATCTATCCGATGGAATATCTTTTCGGTCGGAGCGATCTTGCCAACGAGTGTAAGGTCTTTTGCCGGGGTATAAGCAATCTTGGGACGCTGTTGCGCAATACCACACGTAAACAATGACATCATTATCCACAGCCCACAAAATGCCAATGCTTGCTTTAGACAATTTATATTACCTTCCTTTCTATTCATATATTCAATATTTGTCTATCTTAAAAAACTCTCTGTCACAGCGATTATTCAGGGATGACGACATCCGTCTGTACAATCCTTTTTGCCCCGCTATTGGACACCAAAAACGTAGCTCTATATGCTCCCGAACCATTGTAGTCAAAAGAAACAGTCTCTATAGGATCGTCACTCTTCGTCTTCACAACGACCGGAAGATCAGCGCCTGAGACTATATTTCCAACTGTGATCGGTGGGGAGATGGCCCAACATATTGTTTCAGCCATAAAATTAACGGGATGACTGGCCAGCGTACCGTGATTGCCCCGAAATGTCAGGTCAGCAGCCCGGATTACATTTCTTCCATCGCGCCATTCGCCTATCAATATATGATAAAATCTAACAGCTTCAGGATCATAGTGGCCACTGCGCACGATTTGCGGCGCACCTCCTTCGACCATACTGTTCACCAGCCAGTTACGTATGCGAAAAGTCGAGTAGCTACCGTAACCGTCCGGTGCCGGTCTCTGATCACGCGCGGTATAACGAAGTGCCAGATAAAGCGGCTTCCCCTCTTCGACCACATCCACAATGTCAGCATCTACTGTAGGCAACCACGTCCCGTCTGCACCCGATGTAAACGTATATCTGTCGGTAATGTCAGTCCACGTGGCACTTTCTACATCTTGCTGTTGATTGCCTCCGGTAAAGTCGGTCGATGCCAGTACTGCTAAAGACTCCGGTTGTTTTTGATCTCCCTCAATATATTGAAATTGAAACGACAGGTTCAGTCCCGTAAGTTGCTGGACACGGCCGTCTCTATATTCAAAGTTGCTACCTATATCTCCGGAATATAGATCAATAACCTCTGCCGTACCCTCTAACTGAAAGGTGACCCGTTTTTTGGGATTGCCATCCGTATCGACTACATCCGAGATCGTATAGCCCAGCACCTTAAACGGAGTTGCCAGTTCTTCCGGTTCCTCATTATCACCCGTATTATCAGTAGGATCAAGGACATCATTTTTATTGCATGCCAACAGCAACAAAAAACCGAAACACATCATAATGACCAAGGCTCGATATATTAATGTGTAATTTTTCATAATTTATTCTTTTTTAATTTAGATTATAATTCATAAATCCTTTTTTGTGTTCTCACGGGTTCAGATGTCAATTCTTCTCCATGACATATAAAAAGTTAGGGCGTAGCCTTTCTATTTTCCCGTTTCCATCGATTTTTTTAGTGATCAACTGGTCTTTTATGACCGTCGAAGTACTGCCTCCACCGTCAAGGTTGAAAGCAAATTTCACATTCAACCCTTTCAGTATTTTCATCATCTCCTTTGCAGTCATACCATCTCCGTCAAATCCTCTACCGCCACAACTGAAGATCAAAAGATCAAGATTATCATACTGGGCAATCACCTGACGGGGATGTTTCACCGCCAGATTTCCCCTTATTGCAAGCACATCGTCCGATACCCATTCATGGTTTTCAATAAGCGGTACAAAAGCTGTAAGGGCAGTCTTCGTGCCGTCATCCAGAATGTCCTGTGCTTTCGTACCTGGGGCATAGGCAAGCAGTTCGTTATTGTCTTTGATACCGAGCGTATAAGCCGTCGTATTCAAATCCTGAACAATCTTTCCGTCAATTATCTGGATGCCTGCGGGCTGACGACGACCGTCAGGCAGATCATCCAATCCCTGTGAAGCATTGATAGCAACGGCGGTTTTGTTTCTTATGGCAAAAGTTCTGGTTGTTTCTCCTTCCGGTCTGTTTGCAAATTGGGTTTGCAGTTTAATAATATTACCACTTTTGTCCTTATGCTTTATCCTTGTAAGATAATAAGTTGTATTTGATGCTGCGTCGTACTCTTTGGAGACTGTAAGATATTCAGCAAAAGCCCATTTGGGTTCATCTTCAGTGTTGTCCTGCGCTTTGCAACCAACGAACAAGAATAAAATACATAGCGATGATAATAATCCGTTTTTTATATGTTTCATTTTACTGTTTTTTTAATTTATATCTTCTCTTATTTAAAATACAGAAAATTAGGCCTCAGTCTTTCCTTTGTGCCACTTGCATCGATTTTTTTGGTAACTAGTTCTCCTTCCACTACCGTTGAGGTACTACCGCCACCATCGAGCATGTAGGCAAACTTTACACCGTGTGTATGTAAAATCCTAATCACATCTTTTGCCAACATCCCTTCACCATCAAATCCCCTACCTCCACAGCTTAAAAACAAAATGTCCTTATTGGCAAATTGTGCAATAACCTGTCTCGGATTCTTTTCTGCATAATTTCCCCTTAGTTTTATTAGGTCGGCAGATACGGTAGCACCATTTTGTATCAAAGGCCCAAACGCGGTAAGCGCATTCTTTACTCCGCTATTTAGGATCGTTTCTCCCCTTACCGTAGGATCGTAGGCGACCAGTTCGTTATCATCCTTAATCCCCAGCGTCCATGCCGTGGTCGTCAGATCATAGACAACCTTGCCACCAAGAATTTGTACGCCTTGCGGTCTGATACCCGTTCCCTCTTCACGCTGCGTAGATGCATTGAAAGCCAATGTGCTGTTGGTTCGCAGGGCAAATGCTCTTACCGTTTCTCCGGCATCCTGATCGGCATGGGCAAGACGGAGTTTGATGATTTTCCCGTCTTTATCCTTATGGCTGATCCGGGTAAGGAAGTAATACGTTGCCGATGGACTGTCATAATACTTACTTATCGTATAATTTCCTTTAGCTTCTCCGGTATAATCCGGTAACTTGTTTTCTTTTTTATCATCCTGTAAATCTTTCGGGACATTTTCCGCTGTTGGCTTACAGCCTACAATGAAAAGTAATACAAGCCCGATTATCCTATACTGTGTTCTATACTTCATGTTCTTGTATTATGATGGTATAATCTCAACTTTATCTTTATCAATCCTGTTTATATCTATAGCACTGACAGGGATTATTGAAAATTAAGTGAAGTTTTGTATACGGCATTTCTACTTCACATAAATCACACTTCTAACCGCTCTCTGCACTCCTCCACTTGGAACGTTGACGAGGCCGTTTGTACCACGATCCTTAACAAACATTGTCGTCGAGCCTCCACCGTCAAAGTTCATCGCATTGACAGCTCCCAGAGCCTGTAAGATCTTAGCCAACTGCGGAGTGGTTACACCTGTAAAGCCATTTCCCGTATCTACAGTCACCATAAACACGCGTTTGCCATCTGCCGCCACTCCTAATCCAGTTCTTGCAGTAGACGAAGTGTTGTGTGAATTATCCGGGTTTACAATTCCTATTATACCGTCAGTAATCAGCATAGGGCCACACACAATTATATTTTCTGCCTCCGAAACAGGGATTGCCGCAGCCACCTGATTCAATGTGCTGCCACTGGTACCTAATCTTCTTACCGATGCCACATTGTTGTGTATAAGCAAGGCCGCATTCGCAAAATGTACACTGACGCCTGAAAGATGACCTTCTTGTACCGTAATTCCGTCGATCCTTATGTACGGATCCTTGTCAACAGTGCTTCCAAGTGGAAAATATCCGGCATTGATACCAGCTGCTACGTCATAGTCATTACACATGGCTACGGTACTTTTGTTAGTAGTATTAAACCCTATTCCCAATATATTGGACGCATCAAGCGTGACATCCAGAATATTTATCCTCCGTGTGGACGAACCAAATAAGGTAAACTCGCCTGTTTTATGTATAAGGCCCGGTTTTGCTGTATGTGTAGTCCAGTTGTACGTAGCGACTTTGCTTTGGTCTGCATCGACAGTAATATTCCGGGCATTTGAAACCATATCAAACTTGGTTACCGTAACAGCTGCACTGGAAGCGGCTCCCAGGTTAGGCGCAGTCAATGTCAGGGATGTTTTCGTGGCTGCTGTAACCGTGGCTTCCACACTGCCGAATTTCACTATATTGTCAACTGCACTCTCGCTGAAATTGTTACCTGAGACAATAACCGTAGACCCCGGAAAACATGTAGCTGTAAGTGATGTAATCGAAGGCGGTGTCATATCCTTGTAATGGAATGGTTTACCACTGGACGTTGCCCCTGACACAGACACCTTGACCTGTACCGCCTGCCCCGAAAACCCCGAAGGTACCTCTACGTCTATCTTCGTATCTGTGACCGAAATAATATTGGTTGCTTTTATAGTATTAAAATTCACGCCCACTTTGGATTTGTCCGTACCAAACCGGCTTCCGGTTATGGTAATGACAGTACCCGGTATTCCGCTCTCGGGATTGAGGGCGGTAATGGAAGGTACCAAAGAAGAGTCCTCCTTATTATCGTCTCCCTTATCTCCACAGGAAACGGTAAAAAAAGACAAGGTCAGAAACACCAGTACAAAACGTAACAGATTTAATTTATTTCCCATAAACAACTGTGTTTTATTTTATCTCTATTGTTATTCCCTATGGAACAACCACTTCTAACTCTTTTACCACTTTCGCTTCGCCCTTGGTTGTTACGTTAGACGCCACAAAAGCAACCTTATAGGTACCCGGTTCATTATAGATATACGTATATGACGTCAATACAGGGTCTATCCGGTTTTTGATGCTTTGCGGCCTGTCTGGGCCTAAATCTATCTCATCCTCCACGACAATAGGCGGTGCTACAGCCCAGGCTCCTGCCTCCAACGGCCAGTTTGCAGCAACAATATTGGCCCTGAATCGTAAGCGGGCTGTTGTACTCACCGAACGGGCTGCCCTGGCCGGGTCATCAGCATCATTCGGACCGAAAAGATACAAAGGCAAAGCAGCTATAGTTTGATCCACCACCGCTGCACTGCCTAGAAGTGTCTCCTGGCTCACTTTAAAATTGAATATATCCCATGTGGTATAGGCGTTAGAAACCGGTCGACCTGCTGGTGTAATGTATTTGAACGCGATATACAAAGGCTGCCCGGGAACGGCCAGATCAGAAATATCTGCACTGGTCTCTACACGGCCAGTCATGTCCTGGGCCCTCAACAGAGAAAACCTTGCTGTAATATCAGTCCATCCTTCACCTTCGGCTGTAACGGTGCCGTTGAAACTTGTTGCCGCCTGTACAGACAGCTGTTCCCATTCTGGGGGAGTACTCGCATGATTCACCGTAGCTTCGTACGCAAACGACACCTTTACAGCATCGGTCCCAATTATATGTCCATCTTTGTAAATGTATTCATGGAATACCTCTCCTGAGTAAAAAGAAATTACGTCGGCATTGCCTTCCATATTAAATACGACTTGCTTCACGGGATTTCCCAAGCTGTCGATACCGTCCTGTATAGTATATCCGGTAACGTCAAATGAAGGAGTTTTTACCAGCAGGTCTTTATCCTTGTTGCATGCGCATAAAAGCAGCAAACCGGAAAATATCAGCAAAAAATACTTTGTTTTCATACACCTGTATTTTAAAATTTCAACATTCATTATTTAATTCTCGTCTCTACCACCCTGGATTCTGCACCAGTTTCCTGTTCAGCATCATCTCGTGCGTAGGTATCGGGAGCAGTTTATGCCTATCGGTTATCATACCCAATGCCTCCGCTACAGTTCTCGCCTGCGCCGAAGGAGTCGAAGGTGTAGTCGAAGTCAGATAGAGATTGGACAGCGCCTTCATAGAAGAAACATAAATCCCCCATCTGACCAGATCGTATTTGCGCAGGCACTCAAACGCGAGTTCTCTGGAACGCTCATCCTGAATAGCCAGCAGAAAAGACAGCTTGTCCGATTTATCATCATCCTCCAGATCGCTTACGGGATTAGGTACCAGCAGAGCTGCATCGTTATAAGGGAATCCAAATGCACGGCGTCGAACCATATTGAAATATTTGACCGCATCAGTAGTCGGGCCGTTGATTTCATTTTCTGCTTCCGCATACATCAGCAACACGTCCGAATAACGGAGCAATGGGAAATTGATCGGTGTATATCCAGTCGATTTAGGGAGAAACGTTTCTTCTGATCTCCTGTATTTACCGGGATAGCGTGTCCAGATAGCAGTTGCGGCAAGAGGTGACTCAATATTTGATGAAGACGGCGAATATATAAACGGAGCCAGTGTCCTGTCTCTTCGCGAATCACCGGCTTTATATAGCTGGTATAGCCTGCCTGAGCCCCATATATTGGCGTTGCTGTTGCCGATCTGCGGATGATTATCATTATAGATACCGATATAGTTTCCCAGCATGCCGGCCTGTCTGGGACGGTCTGTACGGTTACCGTAAAACTCCACTTCCCATATCGATTCTTTAATGTCATACTCATCTGCTGCTAGTCTTCTGAATACATCGTCAAAAGACGGATTCAGCTCATGTTCACCGGAACTGATCACCGTAAAAGCCCAGTCCCTCGCATTATGGTATTTTGAAACATCCTTGATCGGCTCGCCTGCCCAGTATAGATACACCCGGGCAAGTATGCCTGCCACAGCGGATTTATTGACCCTCCCACCGAAGCCTACCTGCGTAGCCGTAGGAACAAGCCCATAAGCTTTTTCCATATCTTTCGTAATCTGTTGGTAGACACGTGCCGGAGAGGCTTGCTCCATCTCATTGAAATCAGGGGTAACAGTCGACTTCAACGGCAATGGTATATTTCCATAGTTGGATATCAACAGAAAAAAGTAGTAAGCCCTCAGAAACAAGGTTTCACCCCTTACTATTTCTCTTTTATCATCGTCCATATCGGCACCATCCAGCTTTTCAAGCATGATATTGGCCAGATTCACACCCTCATATAGCGCTCTCCACAGATTGGCGACATGGGGTGCACTGGCATTGTACAAAAACTGTCCCGGCAGATTACGCTCGGGTCCTTTGCGATAAAAACCATCGTCGCCTTCGGTCCCCATAAATGTAAAATATGCCGATGAATACAGAGGTGCACCATTTCGCGTGTCGGACATCTTGTTATATATCCCGACCAGCGCAGTATTGATCTGCTCCTCATTATTGTAAAAAAACTCAGGCGAAAGAAAATCTTCCGGTTCAGTCTCCAGAAAACTTGAACAGGAACTGCCTATCAAAATAATGAGCACGGCAAATAAACTCTTTAATGTTTTCATAATATTTCTTTTAATAGTCACCATCATTACTATAATTTTTAGAATCTCGCTTTAAGACCAAAAACCAACGTACGGGCATGTGGATATGCCGAAAAGTCAAACCCAGGGGTCAGCACGCTATTATGCACAGATACCTCAGGATCCATACCTGAATAATTGGTCCATGTCCATAGGTTCTGAGAGGCCACATTCACGCTCAGTGTATTGATCTTAGCCCTTTTCAGAAAAGATTGGGGAATATTGTAAGACAGCATAATTGTTTTCAGCCTCAGATACGATCCGTCTTCTATGGTACGCGACGATATAACCTGTGGGCCACCTCCACCGACACGATGGATAGTATTGCTTGGATTTTCGGGTGTCCAACGGTCCGCCCAGCTGGCGTACTGGTTAAAGTGATGCACATTGGTGATGTTCCCTTCAAATATCAAGCGGTTGGCATTCATCAGATCGTTTCCGTAAGACCACTGGAACAACACGTTCAGATCAAAGCCTTTGTAGCTGAAATTGTTGGTAAATCCGCCCATGTGTATCGGCAGGCCGTTTCCAATCACGGTCTTATCGTTTGCATCGACGACACCGTCTCCGTTTATATCCTTGTACTTGATGTCCCCCGGTTGAATGATGGTTCTTGAATCACCGTTATCAGGCACATCAAGCTTTAATCTGTACACGCCGGAAGATATCTCGTCAAAATCACTGTACTGATAAACGCCGTCCCATACAAGACCGTAGAACATAGCCGCAGGTGCTCCCACCTCCGCAATATAAAGAGGTTCTTGCGCCATCCGGCTTACAAAGGCACTGATCGTGGAAGTCATGTTGTCCTGATTTTCGTTCAATGCCATTATCTTGTTTTTGTTAAAGCTGATGTTGAAGTTGCTTTCCCAGACAAACTTATTGTTACGGATATTGACAGTATTTAAAGTAAATTCTAACCCTTCGTTACGCACTTTTCCTATATTTTTGTAGGCAGTGCTGTATCCCGTGGTGTAAGGCAGTTGTGCATTCAACAGGAGGTCGTAGGTAGTCTTGCGGTACCAGTCGAACACAAAATTTACACGGTTTTTGAACAGGCTAATGTCATATCCAATATCAAGCTGTCCGGTACTTTCCCATTTCAGCTTAGGATTGCTCAACCTGTCCATATTCAAACCGAAATAACGGATATTTTCGAAAGAGTAGCTCGCTAGATCGTTCCACTCGGCAGCTGGCAGATAGGCAAAGTCGCTGACACGATTGTTGCCCGTCACTCCATAGCTGATCCTCAGCTTGGCATCGGAAACAGCCGCAATACCCTTCATAAAATCCTCCTTGCCCATACTCCATGCAAAGGCTCCGGACGGAAAATATCCCCATCGGTTTGACGGCGCAAATTTCGAAGAACCGTCTGCCCGCATGGTCGCAGTCAAGAGGTATTTGGACTTATAGTTGTAGTTTACACGGGTGAAATAAGACTGCAATGTGCTCCGGCTTGCACCGATATAATTTTCCAACGGTAACCCCTGTGCCAAGGCATAGATACCCAATTCTTCATTAGGCACCTGGTTAGCAGCGAATCCGTCCTGTGTGTTGCGTCGGCTTTGAAGGGTCATCCCTCCCAGGACTTCCAGACGATGCACTTTGTTAAACCTTTGGGTATACGTCAGGATATTCTCATTCAGCCATTCAAAGCGCCGATTGTTTCTGATAGAACCGTTCACGCCATTGATGTTATTAGGCCTTAACTCCACCGGTGCACCTCTTACTGTTTTGCTGTTATAAAACGCATCGTTGCGTATCATTAAGCCGTTCAGACCGCCTGTCACTTTCAGCACCAGATTCTTGGTAATATCGTAAGTAGCATAAGCATTTGTTGTAAAGTTATTAGTATAACGGTCGCGCAAAGTGTTCCTGGCAGATACCAACGGGTTGATACGGAAATCTGAACTTGCATCGTCAACATCTTCGTCCACGATACCGTCAAGTATATCGCCTAGTTCATAATTATCATCTCCCTCTCTTCCGGTAACAGGGCGGTAACCCCATACGGAATAAAGCAGATAACCGCTGATGGTCGTAGAAGATGTCGCGGAAGTACGCCCCAAAATCTGTCCGTATCCTTTTTGGTAGCTATAATTCGCGTTCATCCCTACCTTGAATTTCTTATTGATGGTCTGATCTAATGAAATCCTTGTCTGGTAACGCTTATAGCCTGTATTGATGACAATTGCCTCTTGATCAAATGCTGCTCCGGAGATAGAGTATTTTGTTTCTTTTGTTCCCCCTCTGACAGAAAAATTATGAATCTGGGTAAGCCCTGTTTGAAACAGCTCGTCCTGCCAGTCTACGGCTTGTACATTCCTATATGACTCCAATATTTTCCCTGCCGGATCATAAGAGGCATGTGAGGGATCCAATTCTGCCGGCGTATATCTTGCCCTGCCGCCGTCTCCATAACGTTCTATCTGATATTTCACAAATTCGTATGCGCTAAGCATCTCCATTGTTTTAGTTGTCATCTGTGGGCCGACAGATGAATTAAGAGTAATAACGGGAGCACCTACATTTCCTTTTTTGGTTTCGATTACAATGACACCATTTGCTGCCCGCGAACCATAAATAGCTGTGGCAGAAGCATCTTTTAATACGGTTATCGACTCGATATCGTCCGGGTTTATACCTGCATTCTCCGGGTTTTCAATAGGGAAACCGTCGATGACGTATAATGGTGAGTTATCCTGCGTTAAGGAGTTAGCTCCACGAATAACAATATTCATCCCCGATCCCGGTTGTCCGTCCTCTGCCGCAGAGACCTGCACACCAGCTATCCGACCGGCCAATGCCTGGTCAAAAGACGCAACAGGAGCTTTGGTCAACTCCTCCACCTTTACTATTCCTACCGAACCTGTCAGATCCTTTTTGTCTACGGTACCGTAACCGATCACGACCACTTCTTCCACAGAAGTTTCATTTTCGGACAAAACGACGTCTATGGTTTGTCGGTTACCGATCTTGATTTCCTGCCGTTCATAGCCCAAAAAACTGACCACAAGCACAGCATCAGACGGTACATTTGTCAATTGAAATACGCCTTCCTGATTCGTAATCGTACTAATATTTGTATTCTTGACCGATACTGTTGCCCCGGGAAGTATCCTTCCTCCCACTCCTCTCACTGTTCCCGATATAGGCGTCTGTACCTTCGTACGCTCTGCGTATACGTTAGTTTTCGGTTTTGATGATTTATTGACAATGATGGTATTGTCCTTGATCTTATATTCGAAAGGAAGATCGTCCAAAATCTCTTTCATAGCGGTCTCAAGATCCACACTGACCAATGCTATGTTACGGATCCGGACATCCTTGATCTCATTGTACTTGTAGAAAAGGTGGTGCCCGCTTTGTTTGCCTAGGTCCTTGAGAACTTTTTCCAACAAAACATACTCACCTTTGTAACTGACTTTTTGGGAATAGGTCTTGGCTGTAGACAACAGCGTACCCAAAATCACAAAGAATATGGTCAATCGCATAAGTCGAAATATTTGTGAACAGTGAAATTTGTAGATAGGTATTTTACCTAAACAGTTTAAATTCATATTTTTGCAATGTTTGAATTAAGGATTTTTGATTTACAAACGTCATTTTTTCTGATTTGGACACCTTATCTGATAAGGTCTTGACGGAGGTGTTGGTAGCACTTCCGTTTTTTTGTCCAAGCCTATGCTACGGTTCTTTCTTCCATACATTTATTTTTTTTGTCCGACAATTAATTTTCTACCCTCCAGGACGATATCTACGTTTCCGTCCTGCAATACTTCCAATACTTTATCAATATGTTCGCTTCTTCGTATCTGACCTACAAACTCATCCTTGGGTAGTGCGCCCTGGTAGACCAGGTCTATATCATACCATCGGGCCAGTTGGCGCATCAGTACATCTAGGCGTACACGCTCAAACCGGAATATACCTTCCTTCCAAGCCATGACGGAAGACATATCAGCTCGTGCGATCTTATCCTGCCCGTCTTTTGCAGATATCATTTCATATCCCGGTTTGAGTATCTGTGTGCTGGACTGTCCTTTGACCTTGACACTGCCCTGTATCAATGTGGTCCGGACAAATGGTTCTTCCTCATATGCATTAATATTGAATTTCGTCCCCAGAACTTCGATCTCCTGTTGTGGTGTCAATACCTTAAAGGGGCGACTGCCATCGTGAGCAACTTCAAAATACACTTCACCTCGAATATGCACCACCCGCTGATGCGCTTCAAAACTAGATGGAAAGGATATAGAAGATGCATTGTTGAGCCATACTTTCGATCCATCGGGCAGGGTCACCCTATATATCCCTCCCTTGGGAGTCTCAATAGTATTGAGAACAGGCACAGCAGAGCCTGACTGTTCGATTACATCAAAAGAAACAACACCATCTTCTTGTTTGACCACTCTAAAATGATCTCCTTGTTCGACCACGCCATCAGCCATATCGCTCAGTACATACTGCTTTCCACCTGTCGTCAATATGGCCTTATTGCCTCCGGGCAATACAGGTGAATTTTCGGCTTGTACAACATTGTGCTGCGGATGTAAAATTGGTTCTTTGAAAATATAGAGAAATAAACCGAGCAGAACAACCGCTGCCGCGGCTATAGTTGCCTGCCGCAAACGGATCTTTCGCTTGCCGGCAGATTTGTTTTTGACAATATCTACCCAAAGTTCTTCCTTTATTTTTTCCCGATCATATTGAAATATCTTTTCATCACGTTTTTCGGATTGGTCCGCATACCAACTTTCAATACGTTGTTTTTCTTCGGGAGAACATGTGCCTGCCAGGTATTTTTTCAATAATTCTTTAACTTCCTTATGTTCCATACATGTATATCAGTCAGTATCTCTATATATTGAAGACAGGATACCCACCATGGAAGTAGTACACAAAAAGAAAAAAATTGAAAATTTTAAAAAGAAACCAGGTTTTGGTTATCAAAAGAAGAAAAGAACAATGGTTAAGCTTAAGAGAAAATCTAATTTCACCCGTAAAATCTTGAGCGCTCTACTGATTTGTTTTTTCACAGTCTTGTCCGAGAGGTACAATTCATCAGCTATTTCTTTGTAACTCATATACTCTTTTCTACTCATCTCGAAGATTGTCCTCATCCTTTCAGGCAGTGAGGCGATCTGTCGATCTATCTGTTCTTGTAGTACCTTCTCTTGCAAAGGAAGATCTGTTTGGTTTTCACCTTCGGTAAGGTACGAAGCCAAGGATTCCAAATATTTCGCCTGCACTTTTCCATGTGCAAACTGATTAAGCACACGTGAACGAACAGCTATAAACAGATAGGACCGCAAAGATTTAGTAATCTCGGTATGCGAAATTTTCTCCCAAAGACAAACGAAACTATCCTGAACAATGTCTTTCGCCATATCCTCATCATGAGTCATAGATAGGGCTTGCTTAAAAAGAGGTTCCCAATAGCGCTCATAAACCTCTGCAAAAGCCCTATCGTCTCCATGTTTAAGAGCCAATAAAAGTTCGTGTTCACTATACAGATGATACATACGCTAAAGTACTGTTTAAAATATAACTGCCTCTTTATCTCTGGCAGGACTTTTCAATGCAAATAAACAAACTCTATATTAATTCAACATTAACTCTTTATCAATATCTGTAACACAACCTGATGTATACCATTTCTATACCACAATAGTTGTGCTCTTATATTTTTTTGAATATGACCATGACCACAAATCCATACTAACGACAAAGTGTGATTCTCACCATAAATAAGCCCCAACAATATATTGTTTACCCAAACATGAAATGACAATCTTTAGGCAAATCGAGAGTTTATAATTGGGTACGTACCCGAAGATACATAACTTTTTCTGTCAATACAAACATTTTTTTGAAAAAAGCAGAATTGTTGGATATCCACCGTCCGGAAAGCAAAGTATTACCATCACAAGAATCATAAAAAAGATCATCCTAAAGACTTCCAAAGTCCTTGTTGAATACAGAAAAAAACAAGTGATTGAAATCTTTTGCAAGAATATCCACAAAACCATTTAGATTTTATAAATTTAGTGCCAAATTCAAACATCATGGACATTCAGGTTGCCAAAAGGTTACAACATACGGAAGAATACTACTTTTCGAAAAAGCTGAGGGAGATCGACGAGCTGAACAAAGCTGGCCACAAAATCATCAATCTGGGTATAGGCAGCCCGGACCTCCCACCCCACCCCGATGTCATCAAGGTATTGAGCGAACAAGCAGCCTTGCCCAACACCCATGGATACCAAAGCTACAAGGGTGCTCCGGAGCTCAGACAGGCCATGGCCGATTGGTACCAAAGGTATTATCACGTCACACTCAATCCAAACACAGAAATATTACCGCTCATTGGTTCCAAAGAAGGTATTGTCCATATCTGCATGACCTATCTTCAAGATGGCGATCAGGTACTTGTACCTAATCCCGGATATCCTGCCTATACAAGTGCGGTACGTATCAGCGGGGCAACGATCGTTCCCTACGAACTGAAAGAAGATACACACTGGCTTCCCGATTTGGAAGAAATTGAGAAGTCCGACCTGTCAGCCGTAAAAATGATGTGGATCAACTATCCGCATATGCCCACAGGTGCATTGGGGAATACAACTTTTTTCGAAAGGATCATTGCCTTTGGCAGGAAACATAACATATTGATATGCCATGACAATCCTTACAGTTTTATATTGAATGACCAGCCCCAAAGCCTTCTTTCTGTAGAAGGTGCATTGGATGTGGCTATAGAATTGAATTCCTTAAGTAAATCTTCCAACATGGCCGGATGGCGCATCGGCATGCTGATCGCTAACGAAACACGGATCAATGAAATTCTACGTTTCAAAAGTAACATGGATTCGGGAATGTTTCTCCCCTTACAACTGGCCGCTGCTACCGCACTGAAAGTCGATACATCCTGGTACACACAACTGAACGAGGAGTACCGCAAACGCAGAGAAAAAGTTTTTGAAATTATGGACCTATTGGGATGTACATACAGCAAAGACCAGGTCGGATTATTTGTATGGGCAAAAATTCCTACACATTTCAAGGATTGCTACGAAATCTGCGACAAGGTACTGTACGATTCCCATGTGTTTATCACGCCGGGTGGTATATTCGGTTCGGCAGGCGAACGCTATATCCGCATAAGCTTATGCGCCCCACCTTCGGTTTTTGAAGAAGCAATTGATCGTATTAAGAATACTTTATCTTAACTTTGCGAACAATTAAACATTAGTATCGTAGAAAAATGAATATAGCCATAGTAGGTGTAGGATTGATTGGGGGTTCGGCAGCCATAAAGTTGAGAGAAACCAAACAATACGACAAAATCATCGGTGTTGATAAAAGCGAAGCAAACCGCAAAAAAGCACTCCAGCTTCATTTGGTAGACGAATTTCTGACATTGGATGAAGCGATCGCACAGTGCAAGGTCATTATCCTCACCGTACCCGTGGATGCCATCATGCAGCTTACACCTCATATCCTGGATCGCATCACCGATCATGTAGTCATCGACATGGGATCTACTAAGATCAATATCCTGCAACAGATTGCCGATCACCCAAAACGGGGTCGCTACGTTGCCGCCCACCCTATGGCCGGAACCGAATATTCCGGGCCCGAAGCAGCAATTCCCGATCTTTTCAAGGACAAGAACATGGTTTATGTAGAGGCTTTTAAATCCGATGAAGACGCTTTCGATCTGGCCGATACCATCACCGAACAATTGGAAATGAAGTCTCTCTTCATGAATGCCGAAGAGCACGATATGCATACCGCCTATGTATCCCATATCTCGCATTTGACTTCTTTTGCACTGGCATTGACCGTACTGGAAAAAGAGAAGTCCCAAGGCCGTATTTTTGAATTAGCCGGATCAGGTTTTGAATCTACGGTACGTCTGGCCAAATCATCGCCCGATATGTGGACCCCTATCTTTAAGCAAAACCGCGCAAACGTATTGGAAGTTCTCGAAGAACATATCAAACAGCTACAGAAGCTTCACGACAAAATAAAAGAAGAAGATTACGAAGGGCTACACAAATTGATCAAAAAATCAAATAAGATAAAAAGGATTATTAAGTAATGCTTCGGAAGTCTTTATGACTTTTAGATTAGATAATTTCTACTAGTTTTGAAAATTCAATTCAGTATGAAAAAATTTTTGGTCCGAAGCATGCAAATTCTACTTATCCTCATAGTGCTCTTGATCGTGGGAGGACTTCTATATATGCGTCATGATCGGTTCGGGGCAGTTCCTTCGGGTGAACGTCTAGCCCTTATGGAAAGCAAAGCAAACTATCGCGATGGTGCATTTAACAATATAGAACACACTCCGGATCTGGCCGAAGGTACTTCCTACACCGATGTTTTACGTAGTTTCATAAGCAAAAGAGAAAGAAATTCTCCCAAAAGCTTGATCCCGGTCAAAAAGAACAACCTCCACCACTTGCCCATAGACAGTAATCTATACGTTTGGTTTGGACATTCCTCTTACCTCTTACAATTGGATGGAAAAAAAATTCTCGTTGACCCTGTATTCAGCAAATATGCCACCCCCGTGCGTCTCAGTGTCCGTGCTTTCAATAGCGAGTACAGCTATACGGCTGAAGACATGCCCGAGATTGACATTCTCGTCATCACGCATGACCATTGGGATCATTTGGATTACAATACCTTTATGAAGCTCAAGCACAAAGTCAAACATATCGTAACAGGACTTGGCGTAGGAGCACATCTCGAAAAATGGGGTTACCCAAATGAAAATATAACAGAACTGTATTGGGGAGATTCGACCAGTGTCGCAGGGCTCAAATTCACATCGGCCACTGCAAGGCACTTTTCCGGACGTACCTTCAAGAGAAATACGACCCTATGGTCTTCATTTATCTTGCAAGGCACAAAAAAAATATACATAGGCGGCGATAGTGGCTATGGCAAACACTTTAGGGAAATAGGTAATCAATACGGACCTTTTGAGTTTGCTATTCTGGAAAACGGACAGTACAACGAAATGTGGAAATACATACACATGATGCCCGAAGAAGTGATCACTGCCTCCAAAGATTTACATGCACAATACGTCATTCCCGTACATTCGGCAAAGTTTCCATTGGCCAACCATGCTTGGGACGAACCTTTGATACGCGTGACCAAAGCTGCCAAGGAAAATCAAGTCAATCTCATTTTACCAGCCATTGGGCAAATCGTCTACATGAACGATATCCCATCAAACACCGAGTGGTGGAAAGGGTTGGAATAGGATAGGCGTAAACTCAAATGAAAACCGAGACTGCCATTTCGAATTGTCGGCAAATTTTCCTTTCGTAATATGGTGAATATACTCATCGTACAAATCTGCGCGCATACCATAAAGAAATTGATTCAATAATTGTACTGCATATTTGTTCGGAACGGAAAATATCCGTTTCATATTATTGATTTTCAAATATTTGGCCTGCTCAACTAACATATCTTTCAATTCCCATAGCTGCGCACCACCAAACTCAATCTCTTCATTCACGAAAGCCTCCTTCCACGGTATCTGCTTTATCCATCGAAAAATATCTTCCAACACAAATGGACAAAACGTACATCTCTCTGTCGGACGAAACAGAAATACATACCTGTTTGCCGATATTTTTGTCAAGAAGCGTCCAAATGACGTATCTGTACCTATAGCTATATCTTTGAGTACGATGGTGTAAGCCACCTGAAGTTCTACAAACAAAGCTTTAATACCTTCCAAGCAGTATTTATCGTACATACGGCCTACATAGATTATCCTGTTGCAACCATTGCGTTGAGACAGCAAAATAAAGTGGCGCAAACACAGTAATTCGTACCGAATGGCTATCGTATCGTCTAAGTCAGGTATCTGTGTAAAATAAAAACTTAAATCCAACGTGTCCAGACGAAAATCCTCATAAGCCTTCCCTCGCCTGATAAGGTCGACATTGGTAATATTGGCTGTGATAGGAATATTCGTTTTGTACGACAGTAAGCGCGTATCACGTGACAGGCCGTACACATGGTAACCGTCGTCCGGAAGGTAGCTTACACTTGCCCTTCCCAAATATGAGTGAAGACCACTAACCAAAACCTCCATATCAAAACACTACTGAATTTGTATCTATATAAACCGTATCTATTCCATTTTGTTTCAGCAACGTTTTGTTTATATTATGTCAATATTGATTCACAATCCCTATAATTGCACGTAAATATGCTATATTTGTTGTATTTATATCAACCCATTGTGCATTATGTACGTTTTTTTTGTCATCCTGACGAAGGAAGTATCTATAAACTATATAGCAAATAGATGCTTCGGTGCCCTCAGCATGACAATATAGCGGTTTTATTTAATCATGCGCAACGGGTTACTTCAAGACTAAGTACACCGGCAAGTAAATGAGCAAAAAGGTTATTCTGGTATGGTTTAGAAACGATTTGAGGACACATGACAATGAAATATTGTACAATGCCGTCCAGAAGGCTGATTTCATCGTACCGGTATACATCTTTGATACCCGATATTACGAAGTCAACCAACGTGGTTTTCTCAACACGGGACAGTTACGTCGCGAATATACTTTACGGACTGTCATGTCTCTAAAAGAGAAAATCCAGCATTTGGGTGGAGACTTGTTGACCTACGAAGGACTGCCCGAAGAGATTATTCCTCACCTTGTCCAAAAATATGACGTGGACGAGGTGTACCATCACCGGGAAGTTGCCAAACGCGAAACGGACATTTCTGAACGAGTAGAAGAGGCTTTATGGAAGATCAAAATCAACCTTAAGCATTTCATAGGTCACACCCTATACCACAAGGAAGACCTTCCCTTCCCTATTCGCGATATCCCCGAAGATTTCAATACTTTCCGCAAGAAAATAGAAAAAGAAAGCTCTGTCAGAAAGGCCCTACCCGATATTGCACAAATCCATATTCCTCCCCATCTGGAAAAAACGATATTGCCTACGCATGGTAAGACAAAATTTCCATACGATTATGGTGAAAAGGCAGCTTTGGCCGAATTGGAATCCGTTCTCCAAACAGAGGCAGGCCATCAAGACCTTTACGTACGGCTCTCCCCTTATCTGGCCATTGGATCCCTATCGCCTATCCTTACCTATCATTTTCTTTCCGAGCGAATATCTTCGCAGAACAAAAAAAACATCAACCACATCTTAGATGGGCTGTTGCGTAGAGATTATTTTCGGTTCATGTTAAAGAAATTTTCAAATCGATTCTTCATGAATACCGAAACGAGCATTTCAGATCCGGACCTGTTGCAAAAATGGGCGTTGGGACAGACGGAAAATGAAGGTATCAACAAACTCATGCGTACACTCAACGAAACAGGCAATCTCTCCTATAAAGACCGTGAAATACTCGGCTTGCATTTCATTTACGAATATAAGCAAAATTGGTTGGATGGCGCTGCTTGGTTCGAACAACAACTTGTAGACTATGCTCCGGCAACCAACTATGGCTTTTGGGCACACCTCGCCGGACAGGGGACCAGTATAAAGCATAATAAATCTGATAAGGATTGGGAGAAGATAAGATTAACATTCTATTAAAAATCGTTAAAAGATGATGAATTGTGTGTTAATTTAATGTAAATTTGCCCGTTTAATGGAATATGCATGCCCCTCATCGTAAATGAAACAAAAGCTCTCATACGCTATTTCTTATTTTGGCTAATCATCTGTTTTACAGACAGGTTAGTATTCATATTTTCTTTTTATGAGAAAATAGGGATTTCCAATTGGATAGATGTATTCCGTATTTATTTTCACGGACTTGCCTTGGACTTTTCGACAGCATCCTACATTTGTGCTCTTCCCTTCTTGGTCTATTGCACCTTGAGTTTCTTTAAAAATCCTCCATCCATACGTAAAATCCTTGGTATATATACAGGCATATTACTATTTGTATTCTTTGCGGTTTCCTTTGTCAATATCAATATTTACAGAGAATGGGGAGACAAGATTTCCAAACGAGCCATTGACGCCTTTTGGGCTTCCCCTTCGGGAGCTGTAGCCTCGGCAGAAGCTACACCCGTATTTATTCCTTTGCTCGCTATCGCTTTGGGTGTAGGTGGCGGGTATTATCTGTATCGACAGATGTTTAAAAATGTACACTTGCACAATATCAAGGGGCTCGTACCCAATTTTTCCAAGCTACTGATCGGTGCCTTTATCTTATTCACATTTATCCGTGGAGGCTACGGACCGGCGACACTCAACCCCAGCAAAGCCTATTTTACAGACCATTCATTTTACAACCATGCCGCTGTCAATACCCATTGGGCCTTATTGAGTGATTATTTTTCGGGCAGCAATCTTTCGAAGAACCCATATCGTTTTTATGAGGCTGAAGAGGACATTCACCGAATCCTAAAACCCGTCTTCCGATATGATCCCGATTCAAGTCTGTCGGTATTGGAAACCAAACGGCCCAACATCGTTCTGGTCATTTTGGAAGGCTTTATAGGTGACTTTGTCCAATCGCTGGGAGGCGAAGAAGGCGTCGCACCTCAGATGGAAAAATTGATTGCAAACGGCATATTGTTTGATCAGATATATTCCGCTTCGGACCGCTCGGACAAAGGTATTATCGGTACGATGAGTGGCTTCCCAGCTCAAGGTCCTGAAAGTATTATCAAACATATCACCAAACATGAAAATATACCAGCTATAGGCCAGGAATTGGATTCGATTGGTTATTCGACTTCTTTCTACCATGGTGGCCAAAGCGAGTTTTATAATTTCAAGTCCTATATGTTGACACATGGTATATCCCGTGTAGTCGATATCAGCAATTTTAGTATACATGCCGAACGTACTTCATGGGGGGTGTATGACCATCTGGTCTTTGATAAGATGCTCAAGGATTTCAAAAAAGAACCCACCCCGTTCTTCTCCACGATATTTACCCTAGTCAACCACGAACCTTTTCGGTTGAATACCCCATACAAGTTCGGAGAAAACACCAATGCGGACAAATTCAGAAGTACGGCCTACTATACAGATTCGGTATTATATAATTTCATTGACCGGGCAAAAACAGCTCCTTGGTATAAGAACACGCTATTCGTCATCATAGCAGACCACGGTCACAGACTTCCGTATGACAGGGAACTATCAGATCCCGCACGGTTCCATATTCCGCTGCTATTCTACGGCGATGTGATCCGAAAACAGTATAGAGGCAAGGTATTTGACCATATAGGCGGGCAGACCGATCTGGCACACACGCTACTCCGTCAATTGGGATTACCCACAGACAGATACCACTGGAGCAAAGACCTATTTAATCCTACGACTTCGCAGACGGCTTTTTACAATTCCAAAGATGCGTTTGGGATCATTACCCCCGAGCAGGCCATATCGTATGACAATGTGGGTAAATCCTTGAATTACGTGCAAAACAAAGACTTTCCAACTGCAAAAACAGATAGTCTGCTAGATATCGCTAAGGCTTTTTATCAAGGAGTATATCTGGATTTTTTGATGTATTGAGGCCTAATCGACCCTTATAATAAGGTTAACGAATGTTTTCCTTATTATAGGGGTTAACGAATATCACAAAGATGATAAAGGCGAAGACAAACTCCCACAATTCCCATTTTCTGCTATGATCTATCAACATGATGAATCCGGTCGCTATCAAAAACAATAAGCTATAAAAAACAGTTGGTACAGGAATAGCAAAACGATTTGTAAGAGATCGTATCAAATCATTTCTGCGATAAATAAAAGGAAGAATAAAAAAGTATACGCCAAAAACAATAGACAACGCATAAGTAAAGACAATCTTATTTATCTTAGTCTCGCCTACAACCATGTTATGAAGATTGGTTTCCTGTTGTGCGTTGTGCTGTTTGAAGAAGTCTGAAGCTTCTATATTAAAGATACGCTGTCCCCATGATATTTCTTCACCTGCGCCAAAAATCAGACCAGCTATCATAAGCCCCATTCCCACTCTCCATGAAAAAGAGTACTTCTTATGTTTTATAAAGAAAACAGACAGCAAAAATACGGCCGTAGCAAAAAGAAATAAAGCAGTCAGACTCTCGAATATCCCATCTTCCTGAACAAGTATGTCAAATGTAATCATATCGGTAAAGTAATAGTAATAGCATACTGAAATACTTCCTAAAGTAACAAGAGTAGGGAATATGCCGTGATAATTATCTTTTTTTTCCATAGTGGCAAATGTAACCAATTTTAACACAAAGTAAAAAAACAAATGTACCAGCCCTTTTATCCACTCATCTTTATGGAATCGCCGGTCAATCCTCCACAGTTACTTTAGGCTCTTTCCGATATTATACCTCAATATAAACTGCTGCTGATTATCCATTACCCCTTCGGAAAAATGGAACCCAGCCGTAAACCGACCTTCGAGATTTTTGTTCCGCAAAGGCACCCATCCGACATCCAGTCTGTTGTATTGCTTGGATGTATAAAACACATCACCGTAAGGAATGGAGAGGGATTGTCCGGTATAAAAGGTATTCCGCACAAAAAAACGGGAATGCTCTACATACAGTTCACTTATAAACCCCTTAGGCGTCTGCCAGTCGTATACATTCCGTAACCGATCGTAGTTGATGATCCCCCCTACATTGACATTGATGGAATCCAGCCAATTCTTGTCACTTAGATCTATACCCAGATGTAATGAAGCCGCTCCGTTGTCCCGGATATGGTCATCGGGATCTGGTTGATCCGCCATGACGCCGGCATTGTGCCACAGGGTGGCAAAGTGTTTCACATAAAACAAGGAACCCAAGTGTACATTCCCCGATAGACCGACCATAAACTGCTCCCTATCCACCCTGGTCTGCCGACTGTTCCAATCGATCCAAAGTTGTTGATGGAAATTCTCGTTGCTATACCTGACAAGCATACCTTCGATATTGGGTTGGTAATAACCGATCGTATCACTCAATATAGCTTTCGGGTATTCGTCGAGATATTCATGCCTGGGAAACATACCGATCTTGAAATCAAAACCTTTGTCCATGTAGTTGTAATAAGCTACCGGGCGTACAGGTTTCAAGATGTTCTTCGTACCAAACTCATGTAGATACGATACGCCCGCCCGTATACGGTGTACACCATCGACCAACAGTCCGACTTCGGGTGTGATACGGGCTCCAAAAATAGTCTGTGGATATCTATCGGAAGCACCATATTCCCGATTATCGGCAAAACCATGAAAATCCACATTTCCTTCCAATTGTTGCGCAGATACCTGCTGACACAACAAACCCAAGATGAAAAAGACAAGAATTTTAGTACATGATATTTTTTCTAACCACATAGAGACATAGTATTTAATGACCATTCTAAAGCCTGTCTGGCAGGCAGGAATGCCCAAGGGCATTGCAGTAGCTTCATGACTTGTCCGCCTACTGGCGGATAGACTATGGTTGAAAACTTGTTTTCCTACATGTGTTCTTTTTTTTGATGTTGAAGAATCTAAAATCCCTATGCTTCTATGTGGTTTCATTTTAGGATAAGTTTATTTTTGCGAGACATAGACAGGATATTTTTTACTGTTTCGGGGACCGCCAAAGGGCTCGGTACGCAAGGAGAACATCAGAAATCTATCGCCCGTTTCCTCCGGTGCGGTAATACTCAGTTTGATCAACACGCTTTGTTTTGATGGAACCCTAAGATAATGATAATCTTCCTTAAATTCAAAAAATGCGCCTGCATCCCAGATATATTGGGTATAGCCGTATTCGAAATAAAGTGGCCATTTTTGTCCCTCATTGGCAAATGCGATCTCTTCACCATACGGATTATGGATTTTTAATGTGATTGGGTACTGTTTGCCTGCGACCATTTTTTTCGGAATATCCTCACACGTAATATCAACCTTTTGGTACAATCGCACACTATCTACACGAATAGCGTACCAATCCCCTTTCAGTCGGGTATGTATGGTATCTTGATCAGGGCTTTCGAAAGAGTGTGGACGGACAAAGATTACATCCTTGTGGCGCACACTGTCTTCTATCGGCCAGTAATCGTACTGTGTCTTTCGGTATGAACGGTTATTGTAAGAAAAGGCCGTCAAGGTCTGGTTATAAAAATTATAGGAGGACGGGTCTTGAAAACCATTGTCAAAGATAATATACTTGCCATTGGTATAGGTGCGTAGTTGTTTTGCCAGATCTTTGTGACCCCAAAATGATTTTATGGCAGATATGTTTTGTATAGCCGGAATAGGGAGAATGAGCAGAAAACGTAAGATGAGGATGAGTCCGGCAGTCGTGTACAATAAGCTATAAAACCATCGCGGAACGGATTGTCTGGCAAGGGCAATATACCCGATGATAAACAGCGGTATATAAGCGAGCAATACCCACTGTGCCTGTACATAGCTCTTGAGCGAGGTACTGAAAAAGAAAAGTACAAATCCCCAAAAAATGAATTTCAAAACCCGGACAAAACGATCGGCACTCTTGTGACGGAAAAATTTGTAGTAGACATACCAACCCGTCAATGGCCCGATGACCAACAGAAGATTGCTGATATAGTCCGTGGTAAATGAAATCTGGTAAGCCCTTGCATTGCGTTCAAAGAGGTGATACTGGATTGAAGGGTAATCGTGCTGTACCTGCCAGAGTATATGTGGTAGATAGAGTACTGTACAAATAGCAACAATACACCAAAAAGAACCACGCAGGAGCAATCTCCATTCGGCCAACAATGTAAAAAACAGCAATAAGACACCATGGTATTTACTGTACAGTAGTCCGGCAATTGCAATCGAAAGCCACAGCACTGTAGAAAATCCCACCCTCTCTTCCTGGATATACTTTTTCAAAAAATAGAGATACAGTACCGCAAAAAACAAGAGCGGACTATCCGGCGAATTGATAAAACCGAATACATGAAAAATAGCAAAACTAAAGTATAAGGTGCTGAATAGCCAAATATTATCGGCATACGGTTTGACGATCTGCCAAAGGAAATACACCGCAGCGACATTGGTCAAAATAGTCACGATACGCACACCTATTTCAGCCTGAGACAACCAGCTACCAATCTTGATAAATACAGCGACCATTGGCGGATGGTCGTAATACCCCCAATCCAGAAATTTACTGTACAACCAATAATAGGATTCGTCTACGTGCAATTCCATCAAACAGCCCTGTACCAGATTGATGACAAACCAGAGGACAAGAAAATGCCAGATGGTAAAACGTTTGACAAATTTATTCATGAAAACTTAGGAAGAGGTAAATGTGTACAGATAGTTAAACGAAAAGTTCCATATCGATACGATACCGATTGCTACAAGCTTCGATAGGTAAAAGTTCCATTTCAGCTTTTCGTGAAACAGATAGAGGATGGCATTATTGATGACCAATCCAATCAAAGCGATAAAAAAGAATTTGGAAAACTCGTTGAATTTGGCCTGTGCATCGACAGTATAGAATGTCCAAAACCGATTGAGCAGGTAATTGCTGATTGTCGCAACGATGAAACCTAATGAATTGGCAATGTATTTATGGATACGGACTTTTTCCTTGAATAACCACGTAACACTAAAATCCACAACAACACCCGATGCTCCTACGATGGAGAACATAATGAATTTGGTTATCAGTTGAGGGTCTAAGTGTATATCCATTAAAAAGGCTACCTGTTTTGTAGGTAGCCTCAAAGATAAATATAAAATACTTTATAAATCTAATATTACAAAGTATAAGCAGGCTAAAACTTAGTGTTTTTTGATTTTTCTTACGTAAAACTCATATTATATTAGAGCATCTCAAAAAAAGGTCGTCCTTGTTTTAACAAAGACGACCTTTTAAGGATTAGGAATATCTAAGTGTGTTTTACACTTCCAAAAGTAGTCTTGCAGGATCTTCCAACAATTGTTTTACACGTACAAGGAAGCTGACAGACTCGCGGCCATCGATGATACGGTGATCATAAGACAGAGCAATGTACATCATCGGACGGATCACGACCTGACCATTTTCGGCTATCGGGCGCTGCACGATATTGTGCATACCCAATATAGCGGACTGTGGCGCATTGATGATAGGCGTAGACATCATGGAGCCAAATACACCTCCATTGGTAATCGTAAACGTCCCTCCGGTCATTTCTTCAATGGTCAACTTATTGTCGCGTGCTTTTCCTGCTAATTCGACGATAGCCTTTTCGATTTCATACAAAGACATGGATTCTGCATTACGGATTACCGGAACGACCAATCCCTTAGGGGCCGAAACGGCAATGGAAATATCCGCAAAGTCCGAATACACAATTTCATTTTCGTCAATACGGGCATTGACTGCAGGCCATTCTTTCAATGCTGTTGTGACAGCTTTCGTAAAGAAGGACATAAAGCCTAGTCCTACACCATGTTTCTCTTTGAAAACATCTTTGTATTTGCCACGCAAATCCATGATGGGTTGCATATTGACTTCGTTGAACGTAGTCAACATAGCCGTTTCATTCTTGACCGATACCAAACGCTTCGCAATGGTTTTACGCAGTGAGCTCATCTTCTCACGACGCTCGTTGCGTACTCCGCTCACCGCAGGTGTAGCGGCCGGAGCTGTAGTCGCTGCAGGTTTAGCCTCTGCCTTAGGAGCAGCAGCCTGTACCTGAGCCTTTTCGGCATCTTCTTTTGTGATACGGCCATCTTTTCCTGTTCCTTTGATTGTGGATGGATCGATGCCTTTTTCACGCAATATTTTTGCAGCAGCAGGCGAAGCTGTACCGGCAGCATACGATTCTGGTTTTTCGGATGCTTCCTCTTCTTTTGTTGCCGCAGGAGCCGAAGAAGGCTGATCGGCCGGAGCCTCTGCTTTTTTCTCTCCAGCAGCCGGTGCATCACCATCTTCTATAGTACATACCACCGCACCGATTTCCAATGTATCCCCCTCTTGGGCGATGATACGAAGGATACCTGCTTTTTCCGCAGGCAGCTCAAAGGTAGCTTTGTCTGATTCCAGTTCAGCGATGTTTTCATCCATTTCGACGTAGTCGCCGTCTTGTTTTAGCCATTGCGCCAATGTCACTTCTGTGATCGATTCTCCGACGGTAGGGACTTTGATTTCTAAGCTCATATGTGTTTTTCTTTTCAAACCAATGTTATACAAGTAAATATACAACGTTTGGATTTAATTCAGTGTTTTATGCAAATGATTTGTTAACGATTTCTTCTTGTTGTGCTATATGTTTTTTCATATATCCCGTTGCAGGGCTTCCACTTTCACTGCGCGTGATGACATCTGTAAACTCAATGTTCGTTTTTCTGAACTTGCGGCAGTAATATGGCCATGCACCCATATTTTCATTCTCTTCCTGTACCCAGATAAAATCGGTGGCTTTATTGTATTTTTTACGAATAGCCTCCAATTGTTGTACAGGAGCCGGATATAACTGTTCGATACGGATGATCGCTACATCTTTGCGCTTATCGGCCTGTTGTTTTTCCAATAGATCGTAATACACCTTTCCTGAACAGAACAACACGCGTTTGACCGAAGCAGCTTTGACTGTGCTGTCATCAATGATCTCCTGGAATGAAACTTTGGTAAAGTCTGCCAATGTCGAAACAACCTTCGGATGACGCAGCAAACTTTTCGGTGTGAACACAACCAATGGCTTACGAAAATCACGTACCAATTGACGACGCAACAGGTGGAAGTAATTGGCTGGTGTCGTACAGTTAGCCACGATCATATTGTCATTGGCACATAGTTCCAGAAAGCGCTCGATACGACCCGAAGAATGTTCTGGCCCCTGCCCTTCCATACCATGCGGTAGCATCATGATCAAGCCGTTAGAGCGTTTCCATTTGGTCTCTGCACTGCTGAGGTATTGATCCACAACGATCTGCGCACCATTGTAAAAATCACCAAATTGGGCTTCCCATACTGTCAGGCATTGCGGATTGGCCGACGCATAACCGTATTCGAAACCAAGTACTGCATATTCGGACAGCAAAGAGTTGTATATATTGAAGCGCTCTCCACCATTCACCTGGCTAAGCGGCACATATTTCTCTTCTGAATCTTCTAGGGTCAATACCGCATGACGGTGAGAGAAGGTCCCCCGCTGTACATCCTGACCGGATATACGGACACGTTTGCCTTCGTTCAACAAGGTCGCGTAGGCCATCAATTCGCCCATGGCCCAATCGTACGAGTCCTTATCAATCATCGCAGCCCGATCTTCAAAAAGCTTCGATATTTTGCGGAAGAACTTTTTGTCTTTTGGCAATGTGGTGATCTGCTTCGCCAGCTCCAAGAAAATATCTGCCGATACAGCCGTATCCACATCTTTGAATATTTCTATTTTTTTAGCCGGATGCAAGCCTTTCCATGCCCCGCCAAACATAGGCACTTCGTCCTCTATACTCTCTGTAGCTTTGGAAGCATCCAGTTGAGTCTGTAGATAATCGCGAAACTCCTTTTCCACCTCTTTGGCATAGGCCGTATCGATGGAACCTTCTTCAATCAGTTTCTTGGCGTAAACTTCTTTTGGATTGGCGTGCTTTTCAATCGCTTTGTATAGCAAAGGCTGTGTAAATTTCGGTTCATCAGCCTCATTGTGTCCAAATCGACGATAGCACAGTAAATCAATGAAAACATCGGTTTTGTATTTTTGACGGTACTCTACGGCAAGATTGATCGCATACACCACCGCCTCGGCATCATCTCCATTGACATGGAATACCGGAGAAGAGGTAATTTTGGCCACATCCGTACAATACGTACCCGAACGGGCATCTTTATAGTTGGTCGTAAAACCGACCTGGTTATTGATGACGATATGGATCGTCCCCCCTGTCTTGTAACCATCCAATTTGGACATCTGGGTCACTTCATACACGACTCCCTGTCCAGCAATAGCTGCATCACCGTGAATCAGGATCGGTGCGATCTTGGAAGAGTCGCCATCGTATTTCATGTCGATCTTCGAGCGAACCATACCTTCCACGATAGGATCTACTGTCTCCAGGTGAGAAGGGTTCGGAGCAAGGGACAAGTGTACATTCTTGCCGGAATCTGTAGTGATATCTGACGAATATCCCAAGTGATATTTGACGTCTCCACCAAACTGCAATTCAGGATCCTCTTCTTTATACATCTTACCTTCAAACTCGGACAAGATCGTCTTGTATGGTTTGCCCATGATATTGGCCAACACATTCAAACGTCCACGGTGAGCCATACCGATCATGAATTCCTGTATACCGAGTTCGGCACCCTTTTCCATGACCGAATCCAACGCCGGAATCAAGCTTTCGGCGCCTTCCAGGGAGAAACGTTTTTGACCCAGGAATTTTGTACCCAGGAAGTTTTCAAACACCACGGCACGGTTGATCTTTTGCAGGATACGTTTCTTTTGTTCGACGTTGTAGTTAGGTTTATTACGATCCGCTTCCATACGATCCTGCAACCACTTAATTTTCTCTGGATTGCGAATGTACTTAAATTCAGCACCGATAGAACGGCAGTATGTATCTTCGATCAATTGACGGATATCGCGCAATTTGGCTGGCCCCAATCCTATTTCTACACCGGCATTGAACACGGTGTCCATATCAGCTTCGGAAAGACCAAAAGTTTCGAGCTCTTTTCCGGGATAATATTTGCGACGTTCACGTACGGGGTTGGTGAGCGTAAACAAATGACCACGGTCTCTGTAGCCGTGGATCATATTCAAAACATTGATTTCTTTTAGTGCATGTTCAGGAACATTTTCGGTATCCAGGGGAGCCCCGTTGCTTTGTCCGAAATCGAATCCCTCAAAGAATTTTTGCCATCCAAAATCAACGGAGTTAGGATCGGCCTTGTACGCTTGATATAAGCCGTCGACGTAGCTCGAATCGGCGTTACTCAAATATGTCAGATTGTCCATTTAAATGTAGTGTATACTAGTATTATAAAGAGTTCGCCAAAGTTAGGAATAATAATATTGAATTTTAAATAATTATCGCTTAAAAAACCACAAAAACAAAGTTATTTAGTGGATAGTGGGCAGTGGACAGAGGACAGTTGACAGGTATCCGGCAACTCGCATCCCCAACCCCGCACCTCACAGCACTGTGGAAATCTTCCAAAATGTGCAAAACCTGTTTTTTCATTCTTTACAATAATCTATAATTTCGTCAGTTGATAATTTACGAATATCTGTATGGAGTTAACTAAACTTGAAATCAAAGGCTTCAAAAGTTTTGGCGACAAAATCACCATCAACTTCAACGAAGGTGTGACCGCCATCGTCGGGCCAAATGGTTGCGGGAAATCCAATGTTGTGGATGCAATACGTTGGGTATTGGGCGAGCAAAGTACCAAGACCCTACGTTCTGAAAAGATGGAAAACATCATTTTCAACGGCACAAAAAACCGCAAACCGGCGAACCTCGCAGAGGTATCCTTGACTTTTGACAACAACAAAAACATTCTCCCCACAGAATTCACGACAGTGACCGTGACACGCAAACTCTATCGCAATGGTGAAAGCGAGTACCGGCTCAATGATGTCAAATGTCGTCTGAAAGATATTACCGACTTGTTTTTAGACACAGGTATCGGCACAGACACCTATTCCATCATCGAGTTGAAGATGATCGACGAAATCATCGCCAATAAGGACAATTCCAGACGCAACCTCTTCGAAGAAGTCGCCGGAATTTCCAAATACAAGGTTCGTAAAAAACAGACATTAAGCAAGCTAAAAGATACCGAAAGTGATTTGGAACGTGTAGACGACCTCCTCTACGAAATCACCAAAAATCTCAAGTCCCTTGAAAACCAAGCGAAAAAAGCAGACAAGTATTTCAAACTCAAAGAAGAATACAAAGAGGCCAGTATAGGATTGGCTTACTACCGTATCGACAATTTCAGCACCGATCTGCAATCGCTTGGTGAAAAAGAAAAAGACCTGCAAGGCAAGATGTCGGAAACATTGGTACAGATCGACACTAAGGAGCAGCAACTTCGTAAGGATCGGGAAGATATTCTGGCCAAGGAGAAAAACCTCAGCGCCCAACAAAAGGCCACCAACGAATATGTCAATAAAGTTCGCACATACGAATCGGAAAAGAAAATAAAAAACGAGCGTCTTCATCATTTGCAGGAACGGCAATCGCGTATCCTTACCGAACTCAATCTGGACAAGCAACAATTGACACATGTAGATTCCACGCTCAAAAGATTGCATGAGGAACTGTATGAAGAACAGGCCAAATTGGAAATTTTTCAGACCGACATCCACAAGCAGAAAGAAGAAGTCGAGGAATTGAGAGCCCAACAGCTCAGTGCAAAAAACAAGCTGGACACTGCAAATCGGGAAAACAACGAGTACCAAAACCGTATCTACAAGACAGAAAAAGATATTGCTGTCCTAAACATCCAAAAAGAAGCCTTGGAACATGAGGCACAACGCAATATCCACGACACCTCATCCAAAGTGGAAGAGCTGACACAGTTCAACACCGTCGTTGAGGAATTGCAGGAAAAACTATCTGTCCAGGAAGAGCAATATCAGCAAGCCTTGGCCGCCGAAAATGAGTTAATCGCCAAGATCCAATCTACCGAAAACCGACTGAACCAGATCCAACAGGAACTGAATAAAGAACTACGTCTCGTAGATGCCAAGCAAAACGAGTACAATCTGACAAAATCCCTTGTGGACAATCTGGAGGGGTTTCCCGAATCTATTAAGTTTCTGCGGAAGAATGCGGGTTGGCAAAAGCAGTATCCGTTGTTTTCAGACATTTTATTTTGCGAGGAAGAATATCGGATTGCCATTGAGAATTATCTGGAGTCTGTCATGAACCACTATGTAGTCGACAAGGCGGAAGATGCGATACAAGCCATCAACCTGCTCAGCGATGCCTCACGTGGACGGGCAAACTTCTTTGTCCTGGACGGGGTAAGCAAACCCAAGAATAAAGGAACTGATCCGGCACACGAGCAACTGATACCAGCCATGCAAGTCATCAAGGTAGAAGACAAGTACAAAGACCTATGCCTGCAATTGCTGCAAAACGTTTACCTTCTCCGCTCCAACGACCCGAAGTCTATAGAAACAGTCTTGCCGGATCCGAATGTGGTGATATTACATCACGAAGGGAAATTCAGCCGACATAAACTGGGATTAAGCGGTGGATCCGTAGGTCTTTTCGAAGGAAAACGTATCGGTCGTGCCAAAAACCTCGAAAATCTGGCCAAGGAAATCAAAGCCCTTAATCAGCACATAGCAGATCTGCAAGCTACGGAAAACGAGCAAGCAGGTCTCTTGGTTTCTTTGAAGTCCCAATCCCAAAAGGAAATTATCGACGAACTACGTATCCAATTGAACAGGATACAGAACGAATGGACTTCCGTCAAGACAAAGCAGGAACAATACCAGGCCTTTATCTCTTCCAGCCAAAACAGAAAGCAAGATATCGAACAAAAGCTTGCGGCTATTGATCAGGAGCTGACCAAAGCCGAGCCGGAACTGAAAATACTAAAGGCAGAAAGTGAAGAACGGCAAAAACAACTGGCCGACCTGCAAACCTCATTTCAGGATCTCAGTGATCTGCTATCCGAACGTTCGAACGCCTTCAACCAGGAAAATATCCGTCTGCATCAACAGCAGAATAAGGTATCCGGAGTACAAAAAGACCTGGAATACCGGGAGAGCCAAAAGGAAGCCCTAGAAACCCGTATAAACAAAAATGCTACCGACCTGGAACTGATCAAAACCGACATGCAGGAAGCTTTGACCTTTACCGATACCAACGACGAAGATCTCAAAGAACTGTATGCACAAAAGGAATCGTTGGAAAATGCCCTGCGGGAAATGGAGGAGGACTTCTATGCCTCGCGCAAAGCCATAAACGACCTCGAAGAAGAGATTGCTTCCCGGCGCAAGACAAAAGATCAACTCGACTTTCTAATCACCGAAATAAAGGACAAGAAAACAGCATTGCAAATAGACTTGAACAGTTTGAAAGAACGCCTATCCGTAGAGTTCAATATTGACATCAAGGAGCTGTTGGAAGGGGAAATGCCTGACATCGAACAGACCGCCGAAGAGCTGGGTTCACTATGTACGCGTTTGAAAAAACAACTGGATGACTTCGGTACAATCAACCCGATGGCCAAAGAAGCCTACGACGAGATTACGGAACGTTATAATTTCATTTCCAAAGAGAAAAACGATTTATTGGAAGCCAAATCCTCGCTGATGGCTACTATCCAGGAAATCGACGACACCGCCAACGAAAAATTCCTGAATGCCTTTACAGCGGTGCGCGAAAACTTTATCAAGGTTTTCCGATCGCTATTCAATGCCGAAGACAGTTGTGACCTTGTACTGAGCAATCCTGACAACCCTCTGGAATCCGATATCGATATCATCGCCAAACCGAAAGGCAAACGACCTTTGTCCATCAACCAGCTTTCGGGTGGAGAAAAGACATTGACATCCACAGCTCTGCTCTTTTCATTATACCTGCTGAAACCAGCACCATTCTGTATATTCGACGAAGTGGATGCTCCACTGGATGACACCAATATCGACAAATTCAACAATATCATACGCGAATTCTCACAACAATCCCAGTTTATCGTCGTCTCGCACAATAAACGCACGATTGCCAGCACGGACGTTATCTATGGTGTGACTATGGTCGAGCAGGGAATTTCCCGTGTGGTGCCTGTGGATATGCGGGATGTGGCTTAGTTTTACTTTACCATATCAAAATGGCGGATATTTTCTGAATATTTTATAGATTATCCAAGGGGCTTGTTATCTTTCGTTTTTTAGAATCGGTCAAGTGTGTATAGACCATCGTGGTCTTGATATTTGAATGTCCCAACAAATCCTGTACGAACCTGATGTCCGTACCCTGCTCGACCAAATGCGTGGCATACGAATGGCGCAGGCTGTGTACTCCTACCCTTTTGTTGATTTTCGCTTTCTGCATTGCCTTTTTGAATACGACCTGTACGCTCCTAACGGAATATTGTCCTCCGCGCTGTCCCTCGAACAGGTATTCCTTGGGACGATATTGCAGGTAATATGCTCGCAATAGCTCCAGGATCGACTCTGGAAGTACGACATAACGATCTTTTTTCCCTTTGGAATGGCTAATCAGTACCTGCATCCTATTGCTATCGATGTCAGTAATTTTGAGGTTGACGATTTCGCTTACCCTTAACCCCATTCCATAACATAACTTGAGCAGAAGCTGATGTTTGATGTTGTTTTCGAGAGTGGCAAACATTTTCTTGATATCGCCGGCAGATAACACTTTGGGCAGAAGACTCGGTTTCTTGGGACGAGGTATTTCTATAAAAAAACGATCTCTGAACAACACTTGCTCAAAGTAAAATTTGATGGCATTGATACGGCTGTGGATCAGGTTTTCGGATAGTTTGAGCGTATCGATACAATAGAGGATATACGCACGGACCCTTTCGGGTGTAAGTTCGTCGACGGGATGGCTTTTGAGGATCTTGAGCAGTTGGGCAAACTCGGCACAATATGTCCGAATCGTATTTTGGCTGTATGCTTTGAGTTTCAATTGTTGGATATAGCGCTCGAAGGCGGGGCGGTTTATCTCATGTATGTGTGACAGGAGCGCTGTCCCGATATATTTGGCTTCGAGCCTGAACATTTCCCTGTACATCGAATTATCTGGCACATACCATTTTTTATTGGAGTTGCTCCATTTGGCTTTGGTATGTTTTCGGAGATTTGCGATCAGTTTGTTGTCATACGGAAACGTGATCCAGATGATTTCCTTTCCGTGATGGTTTCCCAATTCAAAAGAATATGCGGATATATTCAATTCTATGGATAATGCCTCCATACGATATTCGTTTTTTGTATTGTTAAAAAACAAATATCTACAAAATATTGATAAAAACAATACGAAATACGAAAAGCATGATATTGATATATATAACTAAATATAAATTAGTTACCGTTTACATAGGTAGATATTGTTTATTTAAGTTGATTAATATATATTTGCGTATATAATAATGTTAGCGGTAATTTTACCAAACAGAATGTTGAACATAAAAAAATATAATCCGATGAAGCTATAAGTAACTGTTCAAAATAAAAAAAGTGAAACTTTTTTATTGCTTTCAAAAAGCAGTGAGAATTTCTATTATCAACTTTTAAAAATTAGAAGAAATGACGCAGTTACAAATGATTAACAAAACAAAATCTATAGCTCAACAAGACGAAAATGTTTCCGCTGTTTTTATGTATGGTTCATTTACTAAAAGCGAAGGAGATAAATATTCTGATATCGAATTTTACATCTTTTTAAAAAATAAAGAAAATTTCTCGTCGGAAAAATGGGTAAATCAAATTCATCCTGTGGCATTATATTTTACAAATGAATATGGAAGCGAAGTTGCTATTTTTGAGAATATGGTCAGAGGCGAATTTCATTTTTTAAAAACGGAGGAAATTGAAATTATCAAATCTTGGGACGGAATTGTTGCATTTAGCGATTTTGACCAAATGAACCTAATCGACAAAGACGGACATTTAACGAAAACACTAAATCAAATCAAAACGAAATCGCCCGAAAGAATAACAAATGAAAACATCTTGTGGTTAAGTCAATCATTACTGAATGTTATACTGACAACAAGCAACTTAATTAAGCGAGAAGAATTTGCTCATGCTCATCATAGTTTATCAAATGTTCAGAAATATTTGCTTTGGCTTATTAGAGCAAGAACAAACAAAACCCAACATTGGGAAAGTCCAACTAAAAGTCTTGAAAAGGATATTGATACGACTTGGTATTTTGCGTATAAAACAGTAACATCGGATTTAAATCCTAAAAATATAATTTTAGCTTTTGAAAACTCATTAAATTTATCGGAAAAACTATTTGACGAACTAAATATTGAACCAAAAATGAAAGAAATCCTACATGAAATAAGAAAAAACTACCGCTAACATCGGTTTGGCGAAATGGCGGGTTATGGGAAATATAGAAAGTTCGTACATTTTTTGTCGCAACAGCTTTTTATATTTCCTTTTTTGTTAATTTAGTAAATAATAAAAAGCTGTTGCTCAAGTTAGTGAAAGATTGAAAGTTTTGGCTTTCTAATCCGCCACTATCGCCAAGCCGCGGCCCGTTAGCGGTCATTGTATAGAAACGTAAAATTAAAGAAAAGCATTTTGGAAAAACTAAAAAGAGCTATTATAATTGGAGCAACTTCGGGTATCGGAAAAGAGCTTGCAAAGTTGCTGTCTGAAAACAATTATATTGTCGGAATCACAGGGAGAAGAACAAAACTTCTTGAAAATTTGAAGGCTGAAAATCCTGAATCTTACTTCATCAAAACAATAGACGTTACAGAATTAGAACAAACCGAAAAAAGCTTAAATGAACTAAAAGCAGAAATCGGTGGTTTAGACTTACTAATTTTGAGTTCTGGAACTGGAGATTTGAATGAAAATCTAAACTTTGAAATTGAGAAAAAAACTATATTAACTAATGTTTTCGGATTTACCTGTATTACAAACTGGGCTTTTAACTTGTTTGAAAAACAAGGATTGGGACACTTAGTTGCAATTAGTTCAGTAGGCGGACTTCGTGGTAGCCGACAAGCACCTGCATACAACGCAACAAAGGCTTTTCAAATGAATTATTTGGAAGGATTAAGACAAAAAGCACGGAATCTTAAAACAGAAATTTCTGTAACTGACATAAGACCTGGTTTTGTTGACACTGATATGGCTAAAGGTGAAGGTTTGTTTTGGGTTTCACCAGTCGAAAAAGCAGCGAAACAAGTTTTCAGTGCGATAAATAAGAAAAAGAAAGTTGCATATATTACAAAAAGGTGGGGACTTGTTGCACCGATTTTAAAACGTATCCCGAGAATTATGTATGATAAAATGTAAAAAAGAAAACAACGAACCGATAACAAGCTGTTTGCCAAAAGCGGCAGTAAACGTCTTCGATTGAACAATTTTTATTAAATTAGCGTGTCGGCTTCGAGCAAAATTAGGTGATAAAATGCCGCCTTCGGCAAGCGCCAAAACGTTAGCGGTCATTGTGAAAAGACTACCATATAAATAGACAAAAACAACTTTAAAAATGGAAATATGAAAAATTTCAAAGACACGGTAGAAGAATTTTATTCTTTAATTGAAAATAACAAGTTCATTGAAGCGGTTGACAAATTTTACGACCAAAACATCATTTCAACAGACAACAGTAGTGAGCCAACAAAAGGAATAGAAAATTTTAGAAAATCGGTTGAAAATTTTATTGCTAATTCAGAAGTTGAAAAACTCGAATTACTTTCGACAATTGTTGAAGAAAATTTATCGGTTGCTCATTGGCACTACATCTTTACTAATAAAATGTTTGGGAAACTTGACTACAAACAAATATCGGTTCAGAGATGGAAGGAAGGTAAAATCATTCAGGAAAATCACTTTTATAACTTAGGATAATGAAAGTTCATACCACAAATTATTTTGACACTTTTATTGAAGTGGCAGAAGACACCAAAGCAAAGAGCGGAATAAAGCCCCCTGCAAAAGATAGAAAGACTGTTGCAGAAATGCAGTACGAATTGATTGCTCAAAATCCGTACAAGTATACTTCTGACGATATACTGTTTCAGATATTTGCCGACCGAAACAATCTGACCAAAGCAGAATACAAACAAGCAAGAGAACGATTCTTTTCAAAGGGACAAGCTTGTTTACGAACATCGCCCTTGGCGAAAACCTATGGATTTGGTATTCATAGTAACAGTGTTGGGAAAGTAGCCATTTTCGGAATGGAAACACGCGAATATCAAAAGCATATTGACGACCCGAAAACTAAGAAAATAAAGGCAGTAAAATCAAGCAGATGAATTAAAATCAAATGAAATCCAAACTAAAAAACAACGAACGCCAAACCCTGGTTAGCGGTCGTTGTAAAAGGAGACCGCCAAAAATTAAAAACCCGAACAAATGGACAGCATAAGAGAAAGTATTATTCAAAATTACATAGACGGATATAACGAATTTGACATTGAAAAAATGGTTCGTGATTTAGATGATGAAATCGTTTTCCAAAATATTCAAAATAACGAAGTGAATATAACACTAAACGGAATAAACGCTTTCAAACAACAAGCCGAACAGGCAAAATCTTACTTTGAAAACAGACACCAAAAAGTAACCTCCACGAAGCACATTGATGACAAAACGGTAATTGAAATTGAGTATTCAGCTGTTTTAGGAATGGACTTTCCGAATGGGCTGAAAAAAGGACAACGACTTGAATTAAAAGGGAAATCCATTTTTGTATTTAAGGGTAACAAAATTTCTGAACTTACAGATATATCATAGTAAGAACGAACTTATGAACAATTAAAAATTAAAACAACGAACCGCTAACAAGGGTTTGGTGTCAGGCGGGGTGACGTGCAAACTTGGAGCTTTGTGCTTCTATTCAAGCTCAGTGCAGGTTGATAGTTTTGTGCTCCGAAACCCGCCCGAACGCAAAGCCCGAAAACGTTGGGCGTCAGCATAAGCGAACACCCACAGACAAATAATCTAATAAAACTAACGATATGAAGACATCACTTTTGACATTGATTCTTTCGTTAACGATAATGTTAACATTTGCTCAAACCTCTGAGCATCTAACTTTCAAAGGAGTTCCTATTGACGGAACACTTGACGAATATGTTTCTAAAATGAAGCAGAGTGGTTTTAAACATATAGGAACAGAAAACAAAACTGCGATCTTAAACGGTGATTTTGCGGGCTATAAAGGTTGTTATGTAGGCGTTTCAACATTGACCCAAAAAGACTTAGTTCATAAGATATCTGTAATTTTCCCAGAACGCGAGACTTGGTCAACTCTTTCAGGCAATTATTTTGACCTAAAAGCAATGCTGGGTGAAAAATATGGAGAACCGAAAGAGGTTGTGGAAAAATTTGACAGTTATCCAGAACCAAGAGATGACGAAACGAAAATGTACAGAGTTAAATTTGACAACTGTAAATATTACTCTATTTGGGAAACAGATAATGGTAAAATTCAATTATCAATAGACCACGATGGTGTAACAAGATGTTTTGTAAGATTATCGTATTTTGACAAAATCAATGGGCAAATAATTAAAGCGAAAGCAATAGACGACTTGTAAAATGGACAATTCTGGACTTTCGGTATTAATAATTTTGGCAATAATTGGTTTCCTTTGGTTCTTGCCGATTTTAGTTATCATCAGTTCCCGTAAAACAACAGGGAGCGAAAAATTAGCGTGGGTATTGGCTGTGATTTTCATCTCTTGGTTTGCTTGGATTTTTTACTTACTCCTCGCCCCGCTTAAAAAGAAATGATAAGTATGGAAGTTTTACTAATAATTGTTGCTGGAATAGCTATTTACATATTCAAACAGTGGCAATTTGATGTAAAACGTAAACGCAGAAGGGACTATTATAGAAATGTATATCTAAAATCAGACGACTGGAAACGTAAACGCTACGTAGTGCTTAAACGAGATAACTGGCGTTGCGTTTATTGTGGAGCACGTGCGACTCAAGTTCACCATAAGAGATACGCAAAAAAGAATATCGGAAAGGAACCAATATAGTGGCTCGTTTCGACTTGCAAATCTTGCCACGATGCAAAACACCGTTGACTGACCAGTGGACGAAGAATGCGGAACGCCCAACACCGGCTATACGGCAGGCGGGCGAAAGTGCCAAACCGAAAGTTATGGTTTTTTAGCTATCTTTAATGCTCGGCTGAAAGGTTTGTGCTTCTAACCCCGCCCGACCGCAAAGCCCCAAAACGTTGTAGGAAACCCCTACGGGCTTTCCTACAACGTCGAGGCGATAAAGCCAAAACGCACTAAAACGACAAAAATTAAAGAAGATATGTTTTCATTTTTTTCTAAAATAGACAGACAAGGTAAATGTTCCAGAATGGGCTTCGTTTTTTGACGAAAAGGAATATTCTTTATTCATAAACGAGATTGACAAATATTTCAAAAACTTAAACATTCAATATGAAATTGGCGATGGACAAATTCACGTTAATGAAAATGAGTTTGGATTTGGCAACTTGGGACTTATGAATGTTGCACAATTTTGTAAGCAAGAAGACAAAAAATATTACAAAGAAATTATTACCGAACACTTTAACTCTATGATTAGAGCAAACAAGTTTGACAAGGAATTTGAAAAAATTGCTGACAACTTTGAAGAAGTCAAAAAATATATTGGAATAAGATTATACGATAATGACTATGTTGCTCACATAGGAAAGGAACTTACTATTGGAAAAGACTTTGCAGGCGACATTTATTCAATGGTTGTGTTTGACTTTCCTGACAGTGTATTAAGTATTAAACCCGAACAAACAATAGCTTGGAATAAAACAATAGACGAACTTTTTGAAATTGGAATTTCAAATATTAAATCCAAATATCCTTTGACAGTTACGAAAGAAGCCTTTGGAGAATTTAGTATTTGGTTTGTTCAAGGAGAACACTTTTTTACACCAAACATTGTTTTTGATATTGAAAACAGAAAAGAGCTTATTGGAAGTAAAGGTTCGTTAGCTGGACTTCCTCACAGACATTCAGCTATAATTTATCCAATTGAAAACTTAGAAGTTGTGAAAGCCATAAATGGACTTATTCCCACAATTTATGGGATGAACCAAGAAGGACCAGGTTCATTGAGCAATAACTTATTTTGGTATAAAGACAAAACATTTACGCAATTACCATACAAAATAGACGAAGGGAAATTACAATTTTTTCCACCCAACAACTTCGTAGAACTATTAAACGAACTGAAATAGAATAACAATTTTACTGCGGCTAACAGGGTTCTGCAAAATGGCGGGGTAACGTCTAAATTGAAAGTTTGTGTTTCGTATGCCGCAAAAGCCAATAAAATTGGCTTTTTTTCATAATTTAGCAAATAGAAAGGCGATTTTAGGACGATACTTCTAAAACAAGAAATTCATTATGACGGGTTTGACATATAGAAATGCAAACACATCAGACTTGAAAAGAATAGTTGACATTTACAACTCTACTATTTCTTCAAGAATGGTTACGGCCGACACTGAACCTGTTTCAGTCGAAAGCAGACAAAAGTGGTTTGACGAACATAACACGACCAACCGACCTCTTTGGGTTATTGAAAATAATACTAACCAGATCATCGGTTGGATAAGTTTTCAATCATTTTACGGACGACCGGCCTATGATGCTACTGTTGAAATAAGCATTTACTTGGACGAAACGCAAAGAGGAAAAGGATTGGGCAACACTTCCAAATATCGCATTACTTGACGGACAAGAACGAGGATTAAAAATATTAGGAAAACGAATTGCTTGATAAAAAACTGCCACTAACAAAGGTAACCGTTGCACAACTCCGATTTTTAGAGAATTTTCAAAATATCTGACCTCGTTTAAGCCTTTTTAAGCGAGGCCTGTTATTTTATGTGATTTGCTAATCTATATTTGACAAGCTTATATCCAATTATTTGAAGGCTGTAAGCTGCATTTTCAAGCAACAAACGCAGACCTTTCATTGCGGTGTTTCACAACAACCACGACAAAGTAAGATTTAGTGCGAGCGACGGACGATACGAATTGTTTTACCCCTACCTAAAAGACGGAAAGAAGATCGTACTCTACTTCTCAGACTATCAACGATACGGAAAATTTGGGAGTTAGAACAAAGAAATTACGCCAACTCCCTTATTTCATCTATAGTGCATTTCATACAGAAGCAACTGTTCGAGCTATGATTTTATGGAGCAATTGAATGTTCAGCATTAAATGTCGAGGAGTATGGTAGTTTTCTATACGAACACCTTCTTTTTGGAAAGTCATTTTTCTGTCCCCCCCAATATTCCACAATCGATAGCCATATTTTTTGAGCGGATAGGTATCGATCACATGATTGTAAGCTCTGTCAAACCATCGGTAAGCCCATTCGTCTCCCGTATGTTCGATGATAATCATCAAGCCTATCAAGACTTCTTGCTGTGCCCACAGGACTTTTTCCAATAGCCACTTATGCTCATTTACATTTTCCAGACCGTGGAAAACACCGCCATATACATCATCCCAGGCGACTTCCACATGACGTTTGAATAAGTTGCAGGACTTTTGGTATAGTTCTTCGTCTTCTCGTCTGATAGCCTCGTCCATAATCATCCACAAGCACTCTATAGCATGGCCTATATAGACAAACTGATCCAAACCATCCTTCGGAAGAGTGAGATCTTTTTCCAAAAATTCGACCATCAAACCAAACTCCGGGTTGAGGTGATGGTTGAGCAATGCATCCAAGCACCTGTCGGCCAAAGCTTTTATATCCGCATCCTCCCTATGTCGGAGTATGCTTTTCGAAAGGCTCAACAAAATCATCCAATGGCCCAAAACCCGAGGTTTTCTTATCGTAGCAACATCCGGCCTGTAATCAAAATCATACAGATAGTCTTCGCTATCATATAATTGCACACAGCTAAAAATAATATCCTTGGCTTGCTGCATATAGGAAGCGTCACCTGTTGCGACACTATATTCGATCAATCCTTCGGCGACAAACAGGTTGCCATAGATATCGGGATTACGTTCTTTCAGGTCATTTCCAAAACGATCATACGCCCATGGCCATAGGGTGTCTTGCGTTTTAGCTTTAAGAAGCAAATCGATTGTTTTTTTTGCTATTTCTAAATATCGGGGATCTTTTTCGAAATTATTGTACAAATAGGAATAAACCCAAACCCCACGACCATCAAACCATGTACGCTTATTTGTTGTAATATTATTGCCCGAACGGTCAGTATTCCATTTAAACCCACCATATTCAACATCTACGATGTATTCATCCATAAATGGCAAAAAGTCGCCAAATAAATTTTCCTGACACTGTTTCAACAGTTCATGAGGTGAAACACCTGCTATTGTTTTGTTCATAGTATACTCTTTTTTAGAACGATGGCCGGTTTACCTTAGTATTCATAACCACAGGTGTTCGGAAGATCATATCATATTTACAACTGAATGCAAACCTCATCGTCATCTCGAACGAAGAGAGAGATCTATGGATAAGCAGGAAATCAACCTTATATATCCATAGATTTCTCGTCGTCCCTCCTCGAAATGACGACAGGATTCTGTTATTTATCATTTTCTCTAAGAGAAAACACTTGTAATGATTTATAAATACTTTATTGTCTTCCGAACAGTTATGATTCATGATCCTCAGCAAAAAGACCCTCGTGTTTATTTTCAGTTTTTATCCTCAATCATCCTCATTCAGTGCTTTCAGCATATTTTCAGCCTCGGGTTTTACATTCCTAAAAATCAAGCCCCATCCGACGTAAATGATCATAGAGACGATGATAGGCAAGGACACATCCACAGCCAGACTGACTGTGGCAAAGCTTTTCAGTAATATAAACGTCAATAGACCTCCAAAAATCGAAAGCAACGCCGCTTTACTATCACTATATTTGAATGCAGGCAAAAGACCTAATATCATCGGAACCGCCGTAGGGCCTACCAGAGCAGCAAACCAAGAAATAATCAAGCCGAATACCCCGCCGAAATGCTTCGATTGGAAAGCAATAATAATAGTGACCAATACAAATGCAAAAGTGGTTATCCTTGCGATAAGCAACATCTTCTTGTCATTGAATAAGCTCATTTTTTTATACAGAATAGGTAGTATATCCCGTGTGATAACAGCAGATATCGTATTTGCATCTGCCGCCGTCATGGCAAGTGTGTTGCCAAACATGGATGCCAAAAGCAACCCCACCAGGCCATGGGGCAAAAACTCCATCGCTATCAAGGCATAAGACTGGGTTGGATCGGCCAGGTCTTTCAAGAAAATAGGAGCCGCAAACATCGGAAAAAAGAGTACCAATGGCCATATAAGGTACATCAGCATAGATAGGGTTGCCGCTTTTTTTGCTTCCGATCCCGAAGGAGAAGATATAAACCTAGTCGCAAGGTGCCAAGTTCCACCACTATAACTAAAGAAAGCAATGACCATATAGGCTATGGCAAATCCGAGTGTATAAGGAGAATTAAAAGGTTGTGCATGCGATTCGGGCAATCTATCCCACATCGTAAAAATCCCCGAGACACCGTCCCCCAACTTTAGAAGCACCATGACCAGCAAGGTAATACCCGCCACAAACTGGATGATAAAAGAAGCCAGATCGTTGATGACATCCGCCCACAAACCTCCTATAGTAATATAGATCATACTTACCGTACCTGCCAATAGAATACCATGCGTAAACGAGAGTCCAGTAAACGCATTCAGAAGTATGCCTATAGCTGCCCATTTTGCACCAACATCAAAAATTTTGATAATGACCCCACTCCAGGCCATTACCTGCTGGGTAGGCAGGTTATACCTAAGTGCCAGATACTCGGTGGGTGATTGGATCTTCAGTTTGGACCTCAACCTGGCCCACCTCGGCGCAATGATAAAGGTCGTACCTACCATCGCAATCGAAATACTCAGTGCCCACCAGATATAAAGTGTAAAACCATGGGTATACGCAATGGCTGCATAAGCAACAAACACCGCTCCGCTATATCCGGAGACATGGTGCGAAATACCCGAAAGCCACCAAGGGAGCTTCCCTCCTGCTGTATAAAAATCTGCAGATGATTTGATTCGCATATATCCCCAGACGCCCATCGAAAGCAATACAAAGAAATAAGCAAACAGAATAATATAGTCTATTTGTGCCATATTAAGATATATTTAGTTTAGTTCAATTAATTCCTTGTTTTTTGCACTTCGATAGATCGCTTCGACAACCCTCACGGCTTTTGCCCCTTCGTATCCATCGATCAAAGGTTTTCGTCCTTCCTCTATTGCTGTCAGGAAATCTTCTATCTGTAACTGGTGTCCCTTAAAACCAATATCCATCGGGTTGGATACCCCGCCGCCTTTGTTGGAGGAGTCTGATGCTACTTGAGTCTTCTCCTGGCTAATGTCTGCAAACTCCCACTTTGTAATGCTGACATCTTCTACCGTTGCAGAACCGCTTGTACCTGTGATTTCTATTCTTTTCAATGAGCCCGGATGTATAGCTGTCGAACATTCTATCGTTCCCAATGCGCCATTCTCAAATTTTAAAATAGCCACAACTGTATCTTCCACTTCGATATGGTGGTGCTTGAAATTGCCCATATAGGCTTGCACAGACACCACATCCCCCATAAACCATATTAAAGTATCGACGGCATGGATGGCCTGATTCATCAAGGCACCTCCCCCATCCCATTCCCATGTACCCCGCCATGCGGCCTGTTCATAATATTCTTTTGTACGGTTCCACTTTACATAAGCGCTGCCTATAGTCAGATTTCCGAATCGGCCCCTTTCAATGGCTTCTTTGATCTTCCTATTTTCCGGATAAAAACGACTTTGGAAGATGACACCCAAATAAACGTTAGCATCGTGAGCTGCCTTGATCATATCCTGACACCTGTCGAATGTAATTTCCAAAGGCTTCTCTATCAGACAATGCTTTCCTGCTTCAACAACTTTTAAAGCAATATCTCTATGTGTACCGGTAGGTGTGCAAATACATACAACATCCACTTCCGGACAATGTATCAATTCTTCGATATCACGAAACGCCCGACAATGGTAGGTGTCTGCAAACTTTTGTGCTTTGGAAAGATTCCGGTTAAATACACCTGTTAATTCTGCATTATGGATCGCTTGTATAGCTTTGATATGAATATCTGCTATAGCGCCCGTACCTATGATCCCAAATCTATACATGTCTTTTTATCATAATGGCTATCGTTTACGTTAACGATGTTCAAATGTATATTTTTTTTGACATAAAAAAAAGTTTGATGAAACATTCTCTAAATCGAGCTTTATTCCGAACATAAATAGAAACTTTGTATATTCCCAGCTCTTCCCAAACTCACAATAAAAAAGAAATGAAGAAAAAATATTTTTGGATAATTGGTATTTTGATAGTAATCATATTGTTGTCTGTTCCAACATTTCATATACTAAAAACAAAGTGGAATGAAGATAGTATATTGGACAGCCTCCCAAAAGGTTATATAGATGATGCCAGTCAACTGAATTTGACCAAAGTTGACACCATCATTCAGGTTCCCAACGACAAAAAAGAGATCGAAACCCAACTCAAAAATATCCTGCGATATGCCAAAGTAAACAATTTAAAAATTTCAATTGCAGGAGCCAGACATAGTATGGGCGGGCACACCATTTATCCGGGTGGCATCGGCTTAAACATGCTGCCTTATAAGCAGATGGAGCTCGACACAGTAGACAATATTTTGACTATTGGTTCAGGTGCATTATGGGAGGACGCTTTAAAATACCTGGATCAGTATGGCAGATCGGTGGCTATAATGCAGGCATTTAGTTCCTTTTCAGTCGGTGGATCGATAAGTGTAAACGGGCATGGTTGGCAGAAGGATTCCCCACCGATTTCTGCAAGTGTCATCTCCTTTACGCTAATGACCGGGAATGGAGAAATTGTCCATTGCAGCAGAGAAGAAAACCAAGAACTTTTCAACCTCGCCATTGGAGGATATGGACTGTTTGGGATTATCCTGGACGTGAGGCTTAAAGTCGTTGAAAATATAGCTTTACAATTCAAACATATCCGATTGAGTCCTAAAAAATATGTCAGTTACTACAAAAAGCATGTTTCGAACAATCCCAATGTCAATCTTGTATTTGGCAGACTACGCATTTCCGACAAACATTTTTTGGAGGAAGCCACATTAAACTTCTTTGAAAAAGTTGGTACACCTGCTCCAAATCTACATAATGAAAAGAGCACGGAAGCACAAAGGTTAGTATTCAGGGGAAGCGTAAACAGTGAATATGGAAAAAGACTCCGTTGGGATCTGGAAACAGGCATGAACAAAGTTTCCAAAAATGAAATTTATTCCAGAAATGAACTTTTGAATGACCATATTTCACTGATCGAAAACAAAGACCATTCTTCCACTGACCTGCTGCAAGAATATTTTATTCCCGAAAGGAATTTCAATCAATACATCGATGATATAAAACCTATTTTAAGAAACTCTAAAATAGATCTTCTCAACATCACCATACGAGCGGTACAGCAAGACAATGACAGTTACCTCGCTTATGCAAGAGAAAATGTTTTCGGATTTGTCCTCTTATTCAACCAAAAAAAAACGGATGAACAAGAGTTAGCAATGAAAGAGCTGACAAACCAACTGGTAGATGTTGCATTGAAAAATGAAGGGACATTTTACCTGCCCTATCGCTTGCATATAGATAGGCACAAAATGAGGCAATCATATCCAAAAGCAGATCGTTTTTTTCAGCTAAAACGAAAATACGACCCTAATGAATTATTCAATAACAAGTTTTACGAGCACTATAAGTAGAACCTATACATAGCATAGGAAGACTTATAAAAGGTTCACTACAACATTTATATTCGCTAAGCTGACAACCATTAATACAATCCTAAACTCAGCCAAAACTTGCTAGGTGCACGACAAAAATCCGCAAGCCCCGTTGTCGTCATTGCGCGGAGGCACGACAAAGCAATCTGACAGCGAAAAAACGCAGATTGCTTCCTCACTTCGTTCATCGCAATGACGCGTTTTTTTTACAAATCTGCATTTTGTCGTGTACCCAAACTTGCTTTTCTCAAAAAAAAGTAATTACTTTGTAATAACAAATTGAATATTTATGGAAATTCCTGTAATCAATATCGGCAATTCAAAAGGTATCCGTCTATCAAAAGCTATTTTGGAACAATACAATATCAACGATACCCTAGAACTGATTCTGGAAAAAGGGAGAATCATTCTAAAACCAAAATCTGTTCCGAGAAAAGGTTGGGAAAAATCGTTCAAACAAATGCACGCAAACGGAGATGACAAGCTGTTGATTGACGATGTTTTTGATGACGAAACCTTTGAAGAATGGAAATAAAGCAATACGACATCGTGTTGGTAAACCTTGATCCAACCATAGGAAGTGAAATGAAAAAAACTCGCCCTTGTATTGTCATTTCTCCAAATGAAATGAACAAATACCTTCAAACTATTGTCGTTGCGCCACTTACGAGCAGTTCCAAACCCTATCCTACCAGAATCGAAATCAACCAAGCCAAAGTAAACGGTTGGATAGTCTTAGATCAAATCAGAACAGTTGATAGAACCCGAATCTCCAAGAAATTGGGCTGTTTGACAACAACTGAAATCGAAACAGTCAAAGCCATAATCAAGGAAACTTACGTAGATTAACGTTACATACTGTAAATAAAGTCTGACCCCTCCCCCTCCCCAAATATCCAAGCCTCACAACAAACTCCAAAAGTCTAATGAATTCTAATTATATTTGTCCTTGAATCATTCAATACACGTTGCTAGAGCATTATGAGTACCCAAACGGAATATAATACGGTCATTCGACATTGCAAGGATCTCTTTATCAAAAAGACAAAAGACTACGGCACAGCATGGCGCATCATGCGGTTGACCTCCATTACCGATCAGCTCTATATCAAGGCACAACGTATCCGTACTTTGGAAGTCAAAAAAGTTTCCAAGGTCGGTGAGGGTATTTTGGAAGAATACATCGGGATCGTCAACTATTGTATCATCGCACTCATGCAACTCGAATTGGGAGAAGAGGGTGAAGAAAACCTAGCGTCCCAGTATGTAGAGGAAAAATACAACGAAAAAGTCAACGAAACACGTGATCTGATGCTGGCCAAGAACCACGATTACGGGGAAGCATGGCGGGATATGCGTACATCCTCCATGACCGACCTTATCCTCATGAAGCTGCACCGTGTCAAACAGATCGAAGACAACGACGGGCAAACACTGGTATCCGAAGGCCTAAAAGCCAACTATCAGGATATACTGAATTATGCCGTATTCGCACTCATAAAACTTGGTTTAGCTGAACAATAAATTTTCCCTATGTCAAACAACAACGCTTCATATTATACGGCCCTCCCCGACAAAAAGCAAAAACCGGATATCACGCTTTGGATAGCAAGGGTATTCGTGGGCTTACTTTTTATTTTTTCCGGACTGATCAAGGCCAATGACCCAATGGGATTTGGTTACAAGTTGCAAGAATATTTTCATGTCTTCCATCTGAACTTTCTCAATGACTTCAGTACATGGATAGCCATCCTTATCTGTGCTTTAGAGATCATTCTCGGGGCTTTGCTTTTATTGGGAATTGCAGGCCGAAAAGTGGCTTGGGGCTTACTCCTGCTGATCATATTTTTCACTTTCTTGACTTTCTATTCCGCTTTTTTTGAAGTCGTGACTTCTTGCGGATGTTTTGGTGATGCTATTCCCTTGACGCCATGGCAATCTTTTATTAAGGATTTGATATTGCTTGCTTTTATCATCGTGATATTCATCAAGAGGCACAAGATCACCCCACTTGTCAAGAGTACGTTTACAAGCAACCTACTGACTTTCTTGGTGATCGTCTCCTCTTTTGCCATCGGTATCTATACCGTCAGCTATTTGCCCTTTATCGATTTCCTTCCCTACAAGGAGGGCAACAATCTGCCTCAATTGATGGAAGCACCGGAAGGTGCTCCACTGGATGAATATGAAACCATTTATCATCTCAAAAACAAAGCCACAGGCGAGGAGAAAAAAATAACGGACAAGGAATATATGTCACAAAAGATATATTGGGAAGACGAAAATTGGGAGATCCTCGGTGAACCGCAAACTAAGCTGATCAAAAAAGGCTATCAGGTACCGATTTCCGATCTCATCATATCCGATGCCGAAGGAACAGAGGTCACCAAGGAGATCATTTCCAACCCGTATTACAATTTTGTCGTGGTCAGTACGGACGTGACCAAACTCACCCCTTTGGATTACCTAGCTTTAGACAAAATCAACCAGACGATCCGTGAGATATCTGCCGAGGAAAATATCCGTGCGGTACTGTTGACTTCCAGTTCTTCAGACGACACCAACTATCTGAACAACCAGTTGGATCTGGTTCTGGAGATATTTTACGCCGATGCCGTACCACTCAAAAGCATGGTCCGATCCAATCCCGGCGTCCTGTTATTGCAAAATGGAACGGTTATCAAAAAATGGTCAAAGCATGCTTTCCCTTCGAAAGATGAGCTCATCAAAACATATCTGAACAAATAGTATGGCAAAACCTATTTTTTTGATTGGATTTATGGGCAGTGGCAAGAGTACCTGGGGAAAAAAAATAGCCCAAGCACTGGACTTGCCTTTTCTCGATCTTGACCAAGAAATTGTCAAGCACATAGGCATGACCATTCCCGAGTATTTTCAAAAATTCGGCGAAGAAAAGTTCAGGGCACTGGAAAGTGATTTTCTCAAACGACAAGCTGAAACCGACGCCATTATTTCGACAGGAGGTGGTACTCCCTGCTATTACGACAACATGCAGTGGATCAAGGACAATGGACTATCGCTTTACCTGTACCACACCCCCAAGTCCCTTTGGTCAAGACTAAGCCAATCCGATGTCAAAAAACGTCCGGTCTTACAGGGTCTTTCCGGCGAAAAGCTTCACGACTTCATCACGACCAAGCTCCAAGAGCGAGAGCCTTTCTATGAGCAGGCCGATATCAAATTTGAACAGATACACACAAGCTTGGAGGATATTCTTCAATTGATAGCCCAACATCGTCCATGAAAACCCTAAGTCTATGTCGATCGTTATATCCCATCTGACCAAAACATACGGCACACAGAAAGCGTTGGACAATATTAGTGTCGAAACAGGAACAAACCATATCATCGGTTTTTTGGGGCCAAATGGAGCAGGTAAATCAACAACGATGAAAATCCTGTCCGGTATTCTTCCTTTTGAGTCGGGGGTGTGCCTGATCAATGGAATAGACATCTGTCGAGATCCTTTGAAAACTAAAAAAAACATAGGCTACCTACCCGAAAACAACCCTTTATACACAGACATGTACGTTCGTGAGATACTGGCTTTCGAAGCACAGATACATCGGCTAAAAGACTCAAAAAAACGAATTGACGAAGTGATCGGGTTGACAGGACTACAACAGGAACAGCACAAAAAAGTACAGCAGTTGTCCAAAGGGTACAAACAGCGTGTGGGGCTGGCCATGGCCATGATCCATGATCCGCAGGTGCTGATCCTAGATGAACCTACTTCGGGCTTGGATCCTAACCAAATCCTCGAAATACGTGCATTGATCAAAGAACTGGGCAAAAACAAAACCGTACTATTGTCTACGCACATTATGCAGGAGGTCGAAGCCATCTGCGAAGAGATTATTGTCATCCATCAAGGCAAGATACAAGATCATTTCCTGCTATCGGAAAAAGAAAGTAAATATCCCGGTAAAAATATGGAAGAGATATTTGTGCATTTGACACATTCTTCGTGAGTAAAATTCTTAATTTACTCTCCTTAGTGTTGAGCGTAGCGGTCACTAAGGAGGCTCAATGAAAGGTAGTCTTCAGACTACCCAAAAGAATAAAATTTGTTATAACATTGTAGAACAAAATAAAAACACAGAAAAATTGTACAGTATATATACAAAAGAAGTCGCTGGTTATTTCAACTCCTTGATCGGGTATCTGGCCATAGGTCTGTTTCTGTTATTGACAGGCCTTGTCCTATGGGTATTTCCCGATACATCAATCCTTGATGCCGGTTATGCTTCCCTAGAAGGTTTCTTCGGTATAGCACCGTACCTTTTGCTGTTTTTGATTCCGGCCATTACTATGCGTAGCATTGCCGGCGAAAAAGCGGACGGCACGTATGATCTGTTGATGAGCCGCCCCCTCACCTTGCGACAGATTGTTCTCGGCAAATACTTTGGCGGACTGACTATTGCTTTCTTAGCGATTGTGCCAACCATTGTTTACGCTGTGACTACCTATTTTTTGGCTTTCCCAAAAGGCAACATCGATCTCGGGGCTACGATAGGCTCTTACATAGGCCTGTTCTTGTTGGGCAGTGCTTTTGTGAGCCTCTCCATATTTTGCTCCAGCTTGACCAAAAATGCGATAGTCGCTTTTTTATTGGCCGTATTTACATGCTTTATTGCTTTTTATGGCTTTGGTGCCATAGCCGGTATCCATACCTTCTACACCATCGAAAGCTATCTGCACAATTGGGGCATTCAGGAGCATTACGAGGCTTTAAGCCGAGGGGTGCTGACCGCTCGGGATTTCCTGTATTTCCTCAGCTTTACCACTTTCTTTTTGGTACTTTCCATTGGCCATTTGGGAAGACGGTACAGGCCTCGTAAAACAACATGGTCGAGATATGCTATCTGTCTGGGGCTTATCCTATTGGTCAATCAACCCTTTGTCTACCATCTTTTTGACCGTATTGATTTTACGGAGGACAAACGTTTCACGCTCAGCGGTACGACCAAAGAGATCCTCAAAAAAATCGAAAAAGATGTCTATATCAGCATATTCTTAGATGGTGACGACCTTCCTACAGGCTTCAAAAGACTACGAAAGGCCGCTCTGGATATGGCCAATGACTTGAAATCGTATTCCGGAGGAAAAGTCAAGGTCAATATCATCGATCCACTTGAAGGGGATCAAAAAGAGCAAACGGAGTTTACCCAAGCCTTGATCGACAGAGGTTTGTATCCGACCAATCTCAGTGTGAAGACAAGCAGCGGATTTTCGCAGAAGTTGATCTTTCCTGCCGCCATCGTCAACAATGAAGCGCATGAGGTCAATGTCCAACTATTACAAAACCGGACAGGACAGACCCCCGAACAGATTTTAAACAACTCTATCCAAAATCTGGAATATGCTTTTGCGTCCGCCATTACCAAAATCAATAAAAATACCGTTCCCTACATTGGTTTTACGGAAGGGCATGGCGAGCCCTCCGATCTGGAGCTGTACGATGCCATGCATACCTTGATGTCATCCAATCAAGTAGGCAGAGTACATCTCGATTCGATCGAACTCGAAGACCTGAAACAGATCAAGATTATCTTCATTGCAAAACCTACCCAAAAATTTTCGGAAAGCGACAAATATAAATTGGATTATTATGTCCGAAACGGCGGCCATATCGTATGGGCTATTGACCAGATCGATGCTAGCTTAGACTATCTCCGGCAGACAGGTTCCCAACCGCTTATCGGCCGCGAGCTCAATTTGGACGATCAGCTCTTCCTATATGGTGTACGGCTCAATTATGATATGATAGCAGACCTCAACTGTGCACAGATCCCTCTTTCTGTCGGACATATCGGAGGTCAGGCACAGATCGAATTGGTACCTTGGTATTTTTTCCCGATTCTGATGCCCACAAGCCAAAATCCGATTATCAAAAACCTTGACGGGATCCGCACTGAATTTATCGGAACCATCGACACAATTGCTACACCGGGTATTACCAAAGAAGTTTTGTTACAATCTTCACCTTTTACGAGAATACTCCATACCCCGAGTACTATATCCCTACAAATGGTCGAAGAACAACCTGACCCTGCCACCTTCCGTACACAGCCTGCTCCGGTAGCTGTACTCTTGCAGGGTAAATTTCCCTATATCTATGCCAATAGGCCTGTACCACAAAATATCCGTGAAGGGGTAGACCTGTCCAATGTGTCCCATCCTGCCAAAATGCTGGTCATCGCCGATGGTGATTGGCTGATCAATCAGGTCAATACCAAAGACCAATCGCCTTTCCCTCTGGGATGGGACAGGTACACCGAACAGCAATATGCCAATAAACTGTTCCTTGAAAATGTAGTGGATTACCTCATGAATGACGAACGCTTGATCGCTTTGCGCAATAAGGAAGTCAAGCTGAGACTATTGGATCAAGCCAAAGTCAAAGAGCACAAAACCATGTGGCAAAGCGTCAATGTGGTAGCTCCCTTACTGATCCTGACGCTGATCGGCGTATTGCAGCAGTTTTGGAGAAGAAGAAAGTATAGATCGCAGTAGAGACGTAAGATCTTACGTCTCTACTATAATTTTCCCTACCTTTGCAACAATGATAACAAAGGAACATATTTTTGGCATTCAGAACGAAGAAGACTTTAATCATTGGGCATTGGAGACTTTTCATTTTCAAGCCAAAAACAACCCCGTTTATCAACAGTATATCCATCTGCTTCGCACAGATATATTATCCGTTTCGCATTATACCCAAATCCCTTTTCTGCCTATACAGTTTTTTAAGACACAGGATGTTGTGGTGTCCGGACAGAAACCACAGATCACCTTCAGCAGTTCGGGTACGACGGGTATGATCAACAGCAAGCACCACGTGCCGGATCTCACTTGGTATGCCGAAAGTTTCAGACGGGCATTCCACCATTTTTACGGCAATATTGAGGAGATCGCTATACTGGCCTTGCTTCCCTCCTATTTGGAACGGGAAGGATCTTCCTTGATTTATATGGTGGACGACTTGATCCAATCCTCCAAGCAACCGGAGAGCAATTACTTCCTGTACAATCACGAAGATCTATACCAAAGCCTCCTACAACTCAAACGCAAAGGCACCAAAACCATTTTGATCGGTGTCACGTATGCCTTACTGGATTTTGTAGAAAACAATCCCTTGGATTTTCCCGATTTAATCGTCATGGAAACAGGCGGCATGAAAGGTAAACGCAAGGAAATGGTGAGAGAAGAACTTCACGATGTGCTGAAAAAAGGCTTTGGTGTCCCGAGCATCCATTCCGAATACGGAATGACCGAATTGCTATCGCAAGGGTATTCGTACGGAGAAGGTCTATTCCACCACCCCTCCTGGATGAAAATTCTCATTCGAGATACGAATGATCCGTTGACATTGTTGAACAATGGTAGCCAGACTTCCGAAGTTTTCCCCACCAAAACAGGGGCCATCAATGTCATCGATCTGGCCAATCATTACTCCTGCTCGTTCATTGCCACGCAAGACCTCGGAAAACTCCACCCCGATGGGTCTTTCGAGGTACTGGGTCGCTTTGACAATGCAGATATCCGGGGGTGCAATTTGTTGGTGCAGTGAAATCACCAAAACCCATCTTAATACACTAACTTTCTAAAGTTTTTAATCTGGTGAACTAAGAAGCTATTTAAAAATCCTTTTGTCATGTACTTAGCAAAAAAACAGCTAACATAAAAAGCCTTGCGAAGTTTTTGAAAACCCAGACCAAAACAAATATTATACAGCTTGTAACAATATCGCTATACATGCTGAACAAAACTAAAAACACATTTACTTTGAGTTGTATAAATTGATATAATCTAAAAAATTGTCAGTAACTGCAGCGACTAAAAACAACAAGCAACTGCTGGTATTGGTTACTCGGCTATTGACGAACGTATCCGTTCTTTGACGGATCACCAACAGCTGAAAATTCCTCAAAACAACCAAAAAAGTAAACTATGCACAAGTCAGACAGAAGAATATTTTTCAAATTGCTGTTCATTGCCCTTTTTCTCTTTGCCAACCCCTTTATAGGGTGCGTGCAAAAGAAAATGCTGGCCAAAGACTCGGATGACAACAGTTGGTTCCAAATCGCTGTATTGCCCGACACCCAATATTATACAGCCGAACGCCACAACGCGACGCTGGATATGTTTGAGCGGCAAATAGAGTGGATCACAACAAACTATAAAAACGAAAAAATTGCCTATGTGGCCCATCTCGGAGACATCTCGGATCATGGTGAAAAGTTTCCTATAGAATGGGAACGTGCCAGAAACATGATGTATCGTCTGGAAAAACCCTTACCCGGTCTAGCAGACGGAATTCCCTATGGGGTAGCCGTCGGCAATCATGATACAACGCCCAATGGCAAACCCAAAGCATTGAAGACAGGATACGACAGAAGTTTTGGCCGGGCACATTTCATGGGAAAAAGTTATTATGGAGGATCCTACGGCGAACTGAACGACAACCATTTTGATCTGATCACGGCAGGAGGACAAGATTTTATCATCCTATACATCGCATACAACGAGAGCAGTGTCAAGAAAAAAGATCTATATGATGCAGCCTATGAAAAAGAGGTACTGAATTGGACCGGAGAAATCTTGAAGCAATACAAAGACAGAAAAGCCATCATTGTAAGCCACTCTATGCTAAAAAAACCAAAAGGCAGTAACAGCAACTTTGTTCCTGGCCAAAGCAAAGAACTGGGTACAAGCAATTTTACCGCCCAAGGCAAAGTGCTTTACGAACATTTCAAGTATTACCCAAATGTATTTATGATGCTCTGTGGCCATATCAGTGGAGAAGGCTATCGGACAGAAACTTTCAATGGCAACACGATCAAAATGTACCTATCAGACTATCAGGGCAGACGGAATCCTCCTTATAGCGAAAAAGACAGAAATGGTGGGAATGGAACTATGAGATTAATGAAAATCAACCCATCAAAAGAAACGCTCGAAGTACGGACATTCATCCCTAAAAAAGATGGAAATCATATTTGGGAAGAAGACGCTGATAGCAAGTTTGTGCATGCACTCTATCGTTAAATATTTTTTTAGACCTATAAGGTTTTCAAAACCTTATAGGTCTTATCTTCTATAAAAACGAAACCGTAAACTTTACCTCATAGGGTTCATTTTTCCTAAAAGTCCTCTCATCTCCTATTCGAAGCTGTTCAAGCAACTCGTGATCTACTTTAAAATTCCCAATCATCCGTTCTGAAAGAAGAAGCCGGAAGTCCATCCGCATTATACAAATCGCCTTCTACCCACGCTTTGAACGCATAGCGAACAGCTACAGGTTTCTTAACATTTGAGGACGACACTTCAATTTTCGAACCTTTTATTTGGGCCACTGCCGGATAAAAAACCTTATTGTTTCCCGCTATCTCAAAATTTACAGATTCCTGATTTTTAAAATACAAGTCTTCGGCAAAATCAAAAGACAATATTGCTTTATCCTCATTTATCTCCATATTTCTATATACCGGACCGGACCATTTGACATCCTTAAAGCCATAACTCTTTGCCAACGCAAGATAGGACAGTCGCTTGCTGACACTTTCCTTATCCGCTGGGTGCACCGTATTTTTTGCTCCTATATCCGTCAATACAGCCATTCCCGAATTTGGGATATCTTTCAATGCTTTCGACTGGGCTTCTCGTACCAATGGAAAAAAAGCATAAGATTTATCTGTGGGTTTGTCAAAAGGAGCTATCTGTACATAATAAAAATCCCAATCGCCTATTCCCCAAACCGATCGCCATTCTCGTACCATGGCCGGCAACAGTTTTGCATATTCATACCAATTTTTACGATTAGTTTCCCCCTGATACCAGATCATCCCTTTCATACCGTATCCAACCAATGGACTAATCATCCCGTTATACAAACCAGAAGGTGTATTTTTGGAGGCAAGGACTCTATTTTCTACCGGAGGTATCCAGACATCGGGAAAAGATTCCAAACTATTGGCTGTCATCCAAGCTTCTATCCTTGTTCCGCCCCAAGCTGCCTGAATAATTCCAATCGGTACTTTTAATTTTTCTTGCAGCATTTTGGCATACCCATACGCCACAGCACTAAATGTTGTTACGGAAGCAGGACTAGCGTCTTTCCATTGGCCCGAACAATCATCCAGGGGCATTGCCCAGCTTATTTTTTTCACCTGAAACAAACGGATCTTTGGATTATTTGATTGTGCAATGATTTCATCGGCATTTAGCACCGGTTGATCTTTAAATCCTTTCAGGGGCATCTCCATATTTGATTGTCCTGATGCGAGCCAGACTTCACCGATCAAGATATCCGATAGCACCAGATTTGTCCCATCATTGATGCTGATCGAATACGGACCACCGGCAACCGGAGTATTTATTTTCGTTTTCCATGTTCCGTCTGCTGTGGATTGCAGTGTGTACTCTTTTTTGTCCCACGAAGTAATAATTGTTACCTTAGCTTCTGGCTCTGCCTTGCCCCAAATAAGGGGATGACTTTTCTGTTGCAATACCATGCCATCTGAAAATATAGAGGGAAGTATGACTTTTGCTGATAGATTACCCGCAAACGGGGAGAGTAAGAGTAAACTTATTGCTATTATATTTCTTTTTTTCATCTTGTTCATCTTTTATCAATCGGCATTTTCCATGATCCATGCCAAATTGAATCTGTAATGTATGTTACTGCTAATGAGGTGAATCATGTTATCTGGTGTTTGTGTGGCGGCAAGGTACCCCATGGGCTCTGCATTCAACTCGCTGGTTTCAAACAAACCAGTCCATCCACCACCATTGAGATAACGATGCTTGCCGTCCGTTAATAATTTCTTTACCGACCAAGTTTTTCCCTCATCAAAAGAAACAGCAGCAAACATTCCATATCCTTTATAGGATTTTCCCTGTTTGTTTTTAAAAACCAGTCCACGCCTTTCCGCCTCTTTTTCTCTGGGATGATGGGTGAATGAAACCAATAGGATGGCTCCTTCATTAAGCCTTTTCAAAACCAATCGCTGTCCGGCGTATATGGGCAAAAACTCTGAAGCAGAATATGTCCAGCTTTTGCCCATGTCTTTTGAAATACTTATCGGCATGCGTAAGCCGGGATATTTTTCTCCTCCTTCGATATCATTATTTCTCCCCAGTGCCATCAAATCCCCATTTTTCAACTGCACGACTCCTGCATGTATACCGGCTATAAGCGGTCCTTTCTCTCCTGCTTTATACACTGGATTTTCAACAATAGCAGACGGTTTTTGCCAACTCTTTCCATTGTCTTTGCTGATATGGATTGCTGTTCCTCCCGATTGTCCCGGATGTGCATCGGCAGCCTGCACCAGCCACCCTTCCTTAGTACTGAACATGCCGGCTATTACCTGATTTTGCATATCATGTTCCGCATTTACCAGTTGTGGTTTAGACCAGGTTACACCGTTATCTGTGCTGATGCGGGAAATTACAGCAAGATTCTTCCATCCTCCGGCAACTTCAACTCCATTTGTATGGAATATCGTTCCTTTTCCATCGAAAAACAACGATGAACCGGTAACATTCCTGTCAGGAACCCTGAAAAATTCCGAAGGTTCGTCCCATTCCTTGTTACCTGCTCTTAGTCTGCTGGCAAGAATAACCATCTCTCTTCCTGATTCATCATCTGTGGAAAACCATATTGCCAATAAATCACCATTGGGACACCACGTTATTGCCGGGCAATGGTTATGCAGATAAAACGGTGTTTTATTTTCACATGAAGGCTCTTTTATATAATATATGGGTTCCATAAAAAGAGCTTCTTGTTTAGGTGTCTGCCATTTGAATTCTTCTTGTTTTACGTTAATTGCATACGCTTTTTGTTCTTCAACAGGCAATGGTTTTGTCGCAGGCAATTCTCCTTCTACTATTCTGAAACCTACCATCCAGTTTTTGTCTTCCGGTATCATTGCCATACGGTTTGCCGAGCGAAGAAACTCTGGCGGTGTATTATGGCTTCCTCCTCTTGTAACTCTGAACTCTCCTGATATACGGCCAACCGGGTCTTGTTTTTCTTCGGCAGTGTAGGGCCCATACCAATCATAGCACCATTCTTCTACATTTCCATGCATGTCATATAATCCCCATTGGTTGGGTGGAAATTGGGCTACCTGTAAAGAGACTGGTTTGGGGTCGCGGTTAAATGCCTGAACTTTATAAAATTCTTTAGGTAATTTGCCTGCCATTGAAAAACCGGATAATGTTCCCGCCCTGCATGCGTATTCCCATTCTGCTTCGGTAGGTAAACGATAATTTTTTCCCTCCTTTTCTGACAGCCATTTACAGAAAGCTAGGGCATCATCATAACTCACAAAAATAACGGCTTCGTTGTCTCCTTTAGACAATCCTTTCTTTCCGCGGTATTGTTTATGCGATGGGTCAAACTGTTCGTATTGTGCATTGGTTATTTCGGTTGCCGAGATTTTAAAAGGTTTTGTAATATGCACTACATGGGCAGGGGCTTCGTCAAAATTCTTTCCTTTTCCATCAGAACCCATATAGAATTTTCCCGGGGAAATAGCTATCATTTCTTGTTTAATGCTGTTTAGTTCTTTCTGTAGTCCCTTTTCTGAGGTTGTCTGCCCCACAGCATTATATCCTGTTCCTAATGCCAAAAACAGGGCTAAATATCTTTTTCTTTGCTTCTTCATTTACTAATTTTTTTTTCGGCTTATATCTTTAAATAAATCGGGATAATCGGAAATAATTCCGTCAACACCCAAATCAATCAGTTGGGCAATTTCTTCTTTGGTATTGACTGTCCACGGCAATACCTTGATATTTCTTTCGTGGCAAAACGCAATCATTTCTGCGGACACTGTATGATATTCAGGGCTGTAAACCGAAGGGTTAAATCCCAACCTGTCTAACATTTGTTGTGGGCTGGCTGCATTTTTTCCGGTTAGCAGGGAAAGTTTAACATCGGGATATTTACGATGTAGCACCTGCAACGGACGCATATCAAAAGACTGGATGACTGTTCTTGATACAATATCTTTCTCTTTTAATACCTGATAAACTATATCTGCAAATTCTTCGGGAAACGGATGTTCTTTGCCATCACCAGATTTACGGGATTTTATTTCCATATTATAAAATATTTCCCTGCTTTGTTTATCTGCTATTTTTTCGGTTACGTCTAACAGGTCTGTTAACAACGGCTTTACTGCTGCAAAGCGTTGTTGTTTTGGAAAATCGGGATGTGGCTTTAACCCAACATCGTATTTTCTGATACTGTCATAGTCCATTTGGTATAACAAATGGGTTCTGGCTTCTTCTGCAGTGAGATATTTCCCCTGCGGTGTTGTAGTTATATTCTGATGGAAATAGACATCATGCGAAACCACAACTTTCTTGTCCTTGCTGATGCATAAATCCATTTCCAATGTATTTGTTCCCGGTAAATTCATGGCAAACCTCATCGCTTCGATGGTATTTTCGGGAAACAATCCGCGTCCGCCACGATGGGCTTCCAAACCCAGTTGGGAAGCAATTATCTGTCCATAAGAAAGAAAACCGGATAAGATTCCCGTTATTGTTAAAATCGCTTTTTTTATATCTGGTTTCATCATTATTCTTTTATTTCTCCGTTAACTACCAATGCAGGAGTAAAAACATTGCTTTTGCCTATCCTGAATCCGTTATTTGCCGTTGAGCTTGTTCCGCCCCAGGCATATAATCTGAATACTACTTTTTTGTCGGGTGGGATATTTTGCAATTCGTTGATTTCGGTTAATTCTGCCTGTGGCTGCTGTATGCCATTATTGTCGTTAAAACCGGTGGAGATTGTTATTGGCTTTCCGACGGTCTTAAAATTGTAGCCGCCATCTATGCTGTATTTCCATACATAATTTTTAGGCGCTTCTGCCTGAACTCTTAATACTATACCTATGGATGACAGCGATATTTTTTTACCGGATTTTGCTTTGACGCTGAATTGGTAGTAATCTCCCGCCTTTTCTGCCGATTGCAGGTCTGTACGCACCGGAAAAGCAGCAGCAAAGGAAGCGGACGCTTTTTGAGGACTTATACCCGGTCCACGGCTTAGTGTAGAGGTTTCCAGTGCTTGGTGGGTGTAAGTTGACCGGCTGATTGTTTCGTTTCCTAAAACTCCATCTGTATCAAAACTCCATGAAATCAAAGGCTTTCCCTTAATTTTTGCCGGATCTAAAACCACATGGCGTATATTCTTGCGTCGCCATGAATAGGTAATATGTACCAAACCGTCTTTGGATTGGATAACTGCGGGATAACTATATCCTCCTTCTTTGTCGTTTTCTATAACCAGCAAAGGATGCCAGTTTTCACCGTCTTCTGAAATAGCAATATTCAGCGGTGTTCTTAACGTTTCGCTATGGTTATATACCATCAGCTGTCTTCCGTCTGTTAGTGTTACGGCATCATTGCCCGAGTTGGGATTCGGCAGATCCAGCAATTTAAATTCGCCCCAGGTTGCACCGCCATCTAAGGACCAGATGCTGAATACTTTTTTGTCTTTCAATGTTCGTCCTACGGCTTGCAATCTGTTGTTTTCATAAAACAATATACTGGGCTGTATGACTGGTACGGATCGGTCTGTCACCGATGGGGTTCTTGTCCATGTTTTTCCCAAGTCATCCGAACGCTCAAAATGCAATCGTGAATTGATGCTCGAAGGGCTCAATATTCCTTTTTCCCCAATTCTTACGGGTTTGTTTTTTATCGGTCCATATATTCCTTCGGGCAAGCGTTCCGGTGTACTCCATGTTTTTCCACCATCCGTAGAACGCATCAGCATCCCCCACCACTCGGGCGTGGTGGGTCCTACTTTATAGAACAACAGTAAAGGTCCCCCGTCGGGAGTCTGATATAGTACAGGATTCCAACAGGGGTATTGGACTTCTGAACCATCGGGCAATTTTGTCATTCCTGTAATTACTTCTACAGGTGTCGTCCAAATACCCTTTTCCTGCCGAGATAGCCATATTCCTACATCTGGTTCTTTTTCTTTTGTGCCGCCAAACCATGCGGCCACCAGTCCTGTCGGTGTTTCTTCGATGGTAGAGGCATGCAATTCAGGTGTCGGTGGATCTGCACATATATCTTCAATCTTGACGACTGCAGAGTGTACTGCATGTACAATCGTATCTATTTTTGATGTTCTTTCCTCTCCTAAACTGCTTGCCTTACATGTGATAAATATCCAAATGCAAAAGATACCCAATATAAAGATGCTTGATTTCTTCATATATCTACTTTTAAATTACATGGTCAATATGATATGATGCCAATGATCTCCAGTATCTCTTATCCCTTTTTCTTAGCTACTTTTCCATTTAGAGAGAGTGCAGGCCTTTTGGCACTGCTCTTGCCGATACGGAATCCGTTGTCCGTAGTAGCATCTGCTCCTCCCCATGCATATAAGCGGAAAGTAATGGTCTGCGAGGACGAAACCTCCTGCAATTCTTTATACGACGAGAGGTCTAATGTTGGCTGTGAGATACCGTTGTTGATCGTGGGTGCGGACTTTATATCTTCTTTGCCCAGATCGTTGAACTTTACACCGTCTATACTGTACATCCAGCGATAATTTTGGGGTGCATTTTTTTGGATCCTCAGAACCACATCCAACGTACTAAGAGATACATAATAGCCCGGTTTTGCCTTTACTGTAAACTGATAGTATGAATCTGCTTTTATGGCCTCTTCTTTGGTTTGGTTGACAGGAAAAGCAGACGCAAATGAATAGGTTGCCCTTTCTGGCTTGATGCCCTGTCCTCGGGATAATACAGAGACTTCCAGATTAGGGTCTGTATCGGTGGAGGTAGCAACTCTTTCGTTGCCTTTTACATCACTTAAAAAATTCCATTCGAGTATTTGTGCTTTAACGGTAAGCACTGAACAAATAATCAAAAAAACAAACAATAACTTTTTCATTTTAAAAAATTGATTTAATAAAAGTGCACCCCACCTAGTTTCTAGCGTGGTACCTTTTACGATGAATGATATGGTTAATTAAAAATTTACTATGGTGTATTTTCTTCTATTACAGTCCCTTCTATAGCCAGCGCGTGTTGTGCAGCTGTAAGGCTTTTTCCTATTCTGAATCCATTATTGCTGGATATACTGGTTCCTCCCCAAGCGTACAATCTGAATATGACCGGTGCATCGGCAGTCAGCAGTTGTAAATCTTCTACAGCAGTAAGGTCTAACTGTGGCTGTTGTATCCCGTTATTATCCGTAAATCCGGTTGTCCATGTGTAAGGCTCTCCTATGTCTTTAAAAGTAATGCCTCCGTCTATGCTATATACCCAGATATAAGTCCTCGGGGCATTGGTTTGTATCCTTAGGATCACATCCAGAGCAGATAAACTTATTTTTGCACTGCCCATAGGTTTTATGCTAAACTGGTAATATGAACCTGCCGTAATAGCAGCCGCCTTATCTGCATTAATCGGAAAAGTACTTGCGTACGATCCTCCCGCCGTCTGGGCGGCTATACCCGGACCTCTACTCAACGTAGATATTTCCAGATTGGGGTTTGTCACCGTAGAATTGCTCGTCACTTCATTACCGATGGCTCCTAATAAATTCCAAGCAAGAATAACGGTCTTTGCCTTTAGATCTTCGATATTACGTGGCCATAGCGAAATCTCTGGCTGTGCAGAGCCCACAGGCAAATACCTCAGCGCAACACCTGTAACAGATACGGTTGCCGGTAATTGTTCCTCGGCATAGCTGGCCGTAACTTCGGTATGCAACAGTATCTCGCCTGTGCCATCACTGAGAACCTTGTCTCCACTGTAACGATCTCCGGCTATCGGTTCGGGCACAAAATCACCGGCATAAATTTTTACCAATGTGCTTTCATATAAAGCCGGGTTTGCCTGTAGCTGGCTTACAGAAACCTGCTGAATGTTTAAGGTGTTGTACTCTGAAATGAGCTGTATGGCATTTGTAGCAATCCCGTCTATTTTTAAAACTCCCTGTTCCTGTTTCAGTATGGAACCTTCTATAACTACTACAACGGAATCTCCCGGTTTATAATTCGTGGCTTGTGCACCTACATTCAGGTTAATCCCCCTTACTTTTTTCCGTCTGGTATTTTGTACCACTAATATGCCTTCCGGTATATTGCCTGACGAGGCATCCGAAATAACAACTCCGGCTATTTTTGTCGCACCTGCGAGATTATTACTGTTAAGGGCCAGATCTTCGCCTTTATAAAGCAGACGCACATCTTCTATCGAAATAATAGTGCTTAAAGTACCTTCTGCCCAATCTGTACGTTTGCATGCTGCTAAAACGAACAGCGTAAATACAGTAGCTATAAATAATATCTTTTTCATGTGGTTATGATATTTAAGTTATCTTTTATTGACTATGGACGTTGCCACCATACTTTAGTATTTATATCATCTGCTCCCTGTCTCGCCACTGCCTCAGTGTAATTATCGCGGTTGGTTGATTGCAGATATGTCGGATAATTTATCCTTGAGGGCATTTCGCCGTTATTTTGCAGTCCGGACCCTTTGGGCAAATCTGGGTATCCTGTCCTCCTATATTCAAACCATTGCTCAAAATCCGTAAAGAAAAGGGCATAATATTTTTGCAACTGTATTTTTTCCAATTTACTGCTGAGCCCTTCACTATCATCCCATTTTATACGTACACCGTTTAAATAATTAGGTGGTACAGTATATCCCCAGAAGGTGATACCATTGGTAATGCCGGTTTCATAATGGTTTTGCGCATTCCCATTCGTCCATCCTCTTGCCGCTGCTTCTGCCAGTATAAACTGCAATTCGGAATAGTTGAGAATATTTCCCAGTAAAGGTTCTGTTTTTAATGCAAGTGGTATTGCAGAGCGTGGATCAGGAGCCATACCTACCGGATAACCACTGGGTATGCCGGCATATTCGCCGCGCGATAAAGTGGCCCATTTGGCAATCCGCGGATCACCCCAGTCTCTTAAATTATTGACAAAAAACTCTGCAAGTTTAAGGAGGTTCCACTCGGAGTCCCGCATGGTGTGAAAAGGTGATTGATAGGGCAATACTCCTGTCCACCTAAGTATAGCGGATTCACCGTTATTTGAAATTAAAGGATAATTGGCCGGGCTTGTTTGTACAATTTCCTGTATTCGGGCTATTGCGTTTGTCTCGGCCTTGCCAGATACCCTTAGCAAAAGACGCAAATACAAGGAGTTGCCAAACTTTCGCCAATTCAACGCAACACCTCCGTATATCGGATCGGAACTTGCGAGATCTCCCGGCAGGTTTGCGTTGGTTTTCAAAAGCTCATTGGCTTGTTCCAATTTATCGAAAATATCCGCATAAATTTCTTCCTGTCTGTCAAATTTTGGCATAAGTATGCCTTCTCTCCCTTTATTCGCTTCAAAATAAGGAACATCTCCGTAGGTATCTGTCAATAAAGAGGCTACCCATGCCTGACAAATCAATGCGATACCCATATACGTTTTACTGGAATTGTTACCATCTATCACGAATAGGTCTTCTGCACTTTGATACAGGTTTTTAAAATTGGTCAGTTGCAGATACCAGTTATTCCACATGTAATCTGCTTCTGATTTTCGCAGATCGTATCGGAATATCCTGCCTTCTACATCTCCCATCAGCACATGAACCTGCATTAATTCATTATTTATTCTTTTGGCTGCCCTATTCATATTCCTGCTGACCACATCTGTTATTGTCGGAGCGAGCAAGGCTTGCGGCAAGGCAAATTCACTGGAATTTGGGTTTTTACTCAGCTCTTTAAACCCATCTGTACAGGAGATTGTCAAAAAGATAATCAGGCAGATGCTTATCGTTTGTTTAATTTTTTTCATGATTGCTCTGAGTCGTTAGTTAAAAGCCTACAGTTAAGTTTATACCAAATGTGCGGGTCGCCGGAAATTGCGCTATCTCGAAACCCTTATCTATAGTACCATTATTCAGGGTGCCAAATTCAGGATCAAATATTGGCCATGAAGTAATCATAAATAAATCACGACCGTACACACCTATGGTTGCTTTTTGTAATTCAAGTTTTTTATTGAGTTTTTGAGCAAATGTATAATCTATCCGCACTTCTCTTAATTTAATAAAGTCTGTGCTGAACATACCTCCTTCAAGGTTTTCCCGGCCATAATGACGCGTGTAGTATGTCCATATATCTTGGGCAACTACATCATTTGGCCTGTATGTTCCATCTCCATTGGCAATGACTCCTTTTCCGACAATTCCATTGTATCTGCCCGGAAGGGTATTTTTAAGTTTGCCATGTTCTGCCAGCAAAGCATGGGTCAGTGAATAGGCTTTACCTCCATACTGACCATCTACCAATACATTCAAACGAAATTGTCTATACCGAAATTCATTACCTATGCTGGCTCGCCAAAGTGAATTACTATTTCCCAGAAAAATAGGTTCTGACGTAAGTACGGGGTAACCATCTTCGTAAACTATCTGGCCATCCGGAGCACGTTGATAGCCGGGGCCATAAATAGCACTCATATTTGCCCCTACACGAGCTTCTATGGAACCTCTTCCTGACAATGTATTCTGCAATTGCAAAGCGAACAAACTGTCTGTAAGCCGCTCTACTTTATTGTCATTAAAGGCAAAGGTTGCAAACACTTTCCAGTTAAGACCTTTTCTGCTCTTTAACGGCACTCCGTTTGCCTGTATTTCTATGCCTCGATTACTTACCAACCCGCCGTTGACCACCATATTGTTATATCCCGAACCTCTGTCCAAAGTAGCTGTAAGAATCTGGTCTTTGGTATTGCCCTTGTAAACGGTCACGTCCAGTCCAAAACGATTTTTAAACAAGCGTACGTCAGCTCCAAGCTCATAACTGGTGGTATATTGTGGTTTCAGGTTTTCATTGGGCAATGTTGTCGGGTTTAACAACCCTCCTGAATAATTATTTGCTGTCACATAGGCATAGGTATTCTGATAGGTTCTTGTTCCCCCGCTTCCGACCCCTGCATAGGATGCTCTTAATTTTGCGAAAGAAACAGATGCAGGCAACTTGAACATGTCTGAAATGACCGCACTAAGGTTTACCGACGGATAAAAGAAAGAAACGTTATCTGTTGATGTTGGCGTTGCCAATACACTGTTCCAATCGTTACGAGCCGTTATATCCAGAAACAGGTAATTGTTATAGCCAATGGTGCCTAGGCCGTACAGACTGTTAATTTTATATACACTCCTATACGGCAACGCTGTCAAAACATCTCTGCTATTGGCCAACGTAAATACCTGTGGATACTGTAATGCATTGGCCCTTAATTCATCTTTTACATAACGGTTTTGCAGCCTGCTCCCCCCTGCGGACAGAGAGAAATCAAATTTTTCTCCAAGTTTTCTGTTATATTTCAATAAAAAATCACTGTTTACCTCCTGTGCAAAGACATTCATCGTCCGGTACATGCCATAGGTAAATTTTTGTGTATCCATAGGACGTTGTTCAGAACGGTTTTCATAGGAAAGATCCATAGCTGTACGCACCATCAAGCTAAGGTCTTTGGTGAAATTGTATGTGGCCTGTATATTTCCCGTTACAGAATTACGGTTAAGTTTATTAGGCATTTCATTCACAATGAGATACGGATTATCGGGGGAAGTGCTAAAAGGATAACTTTGATCTATTCCTTCCAACCCCGGCATCCAGTACTCCCTCAACCAATCAAGATTTCCATTGGGTACCTGCATAATGTTCCAGTACATAATAGTCTGGTTATTATAGCCCGTAGCTGGCAGATTATCGCTTCGTTTATTTGTATAATTTATTTTGGTGGCTATCTGTAGCTTATCCGTCGCTTTTTGATTGGCAGAGAGCGCGACCGTATTTCGCTGGTATCCTGTATTTGGAATTATCCATGTATTATCTACATTGGTCAATGAGAAACGTACAGCTGTTCTGGCTGTTCCGCCATCAAGCGTAAGGGTATTGGTAAATGTCTTTGCTGTTTCAAAAAAATCCTTCCTATTATCTGGATAGGGAATCCATGGGGTTCTTTCCGTAGCTCCTCTATGGGTCACCGGATCATATTGAAAAAACATTTGTCCATCAAATTTTGGTCCCCATGCCACACTGGAACTTCTGGTACTGGGTCCATCTGCAGTTGCTCCCCAAGAAAAATAATTTACGCCCTCTACGCCAGAACCATATTCATATTGATAATCGGGCCAACGTGAAATAGCCGCTATAGAAGTATTTGAATTGAGGGTTATGCCTACTCCTTTACCCGTGGCTTGCCAGATTTCGTGGTAATGACAATAGCTCCATTGGCCCCCCGCTGTCCATACAAAGCGGATGCTCCCGGACCTTTCAGGACGCTGACGCTTTCTATATCTTCCGGATTGATATCATTCAATCCATTGCCAAAGTCTACGGGGGAATCTTCTCCCAAATAGGAGGCATTCCCTGTGCCGGTCATACGCCCGCTACTGTTATTGATGACTACGCCATCCACAACAATCAGCGCGTCATTGTCTCCCGTCAAATTATTCTCTCCCCTAAGTATAATTTTATTTGACCCTGTCGGCCCAGCTCCGGAACGGACCAAATTTAATCCAGCAACTTTCCCTGACAAGGCATCTGTCCAGTTATTTGACAGGGCCTCGGTGAGCTGTTCGCCCGAAACTTGCGTGACAGCATACCCCAAAGCTTTTTCACTTCTCTCAATGCCCAAGGCCGTGACAACGACTTCATTGATTTCGGATACCTGTTTCGAAAGCCTAACATTCACCATTGTATCGTTGCCCACTTTTTTCTCTTGTGGCGTAAATCCCAAATACGTAAACACCAATACAGCCTCTTGGTCCGGCACATTGATCCGAAATTTCCCTTGTGCATCGGACACTGCTCGTATTGATGTACCTTTTACCGCTATACTTACCGCGGATAAAGGTTCATTATTCTCGCCTGTCACGGTTCCGGTAATCTCTCTCGACTGGGCAACAATATGGCTTTGTGAAGCCATATTTTTCCTCCTCACTACTACAAAATTTTTCTCAATCTCGTAGGTCAATGGCTGATCGCGCAAACATGCATCAAGTACTTCGGACAGAGGTTTGTTCTTCATCGAAACCGCTACAGGTTTACTTCCTCGTAGATCAGCTTCTTTGTACAAGAAGCCAAAAGCTGTCTGTCTTCTTATCTCTTTAAAAACTTCTTTTAAACTTGTGTTTTCGACTTCCAAAGTAACTGTTTGAGAACGTACCGCAGCTTGGATTTGAAAACAAATAACCAAAAAGACGACTATTATCTTCATCCTCAATAAAAATATAAGTGAAGTATAAGGAAAAACACTGCAAGCAAATGCAGTAAAAATTTTATACATTTGAAACTAGGTTTAAATAAATTAGCATTTTGTTTTTTCACTAAGTTGATTTATAGCCTGACTTGGTTGTGAACACAACCAATCAAACAAGGGAGGTGGTACCAACACCTCCTTTGTTTTATCAAGCAAATGTTACAAGCGACATTACTTCATCACAATTACCCTCCCTCCTTCTTTTTTGAAACGAACATCACCATAAGACTCCAGATATTTCAATAGCTCATCGAGTGACGATGTGTGCTGAAACGCTCCGCCAAATTTTTGAACAGTCACTTCCCCTTGATACTCAACATCAATATCATATCTTCTTGCTAAATGCCTCATGATATACCGGATATCGGCATTCTCAAATATGAACTCCCCATGCTTCCAAGCCACGATTTCTTCCAAATCCACAGAGGAGACTTTAATATCTGAAAAATTACTTGTATTTGTCGCTTGTTGTCCCGGTTTCAGGATGACTGTCTGTCCTTGATGAATGACTTTTACTCTTCCTTCCAATAAGGTAGTTTTTGTCTGCCCCTCTTCTGGATAGCTGTTGATGTTGAATTGTGTTCCCAACACTTCTACATCCTGCCTTGAGGTCTTTACCACAAAAGGTTTATTCTGGTCACTGGCAACTTCAAAATACCCTTCTCCTATAAGTTCCACTTCTCTTTTTTTACCAGAAAATACCGAAGGATAGTGCAAAGACGACATCGCATTCAACCATACCTTGCTGCCATCGGGCAACTGTATCTGATACTTTTGGCCTCTCGGTATTTCTATTGTATTGTATGTCACTTCATCGGACACTTCCTTATTACTTTCATAAACAATTTCTCCATCCGCTGTTTTACGAATAATAACACCGTCACGCGCAGATAGGACTCCTACATTCACTGCATCCAGATTGATCTTTTGTCCATTTGCTAGTGTTAATGTAGGTTTGTCATTAGCTATGGCTGTACCCGATCCGACAATGACATCATCCATCGGTAAGTTTCTGGGCGGCACCATATACATATAGGCAACTACTCCCAACAACAAGAAGATGGATGCTGCCGCCCAAAATCTAAACAACCTTGATTTCTGGGCTCCTAAATATCTGATATTATTGGAAGGTCGTGGTAGTGCCGAATGGATACGATCAAATATTAATTCGCGGTAAGCAACTTTTTGGTCTTGATCCAAATGCTCAATATAGCCCTGCTTTTCTTCAGATTGCTGATATAGACTATCTAATTCAAGAATTTCCGCTGAAGTGGCTTGGCCTTCCTTGATTTTATTGATGAGTTCTAATAAGCGTTTTTGATCCATCCGAGTTTACTTGGTTTATTAGTAAGTCGTATCTAAAATCAAAAACCGCTATTCAAATTTTATTTTTTTTAAAATTTATAGAAAAAAGCAATCAAAAGAATCAATTCCATGTTGTATCCCCTGAAATTGTCCTTCAAAATATTCACGGCCTTACTGATATGTTTTTCGACTGTACTCACTGAAATACCCAACAGTTCTGCTATCCTCTTATTAGAAAGATTTTCAGCCCTACTCAACAAAAAAACCTCTCGACATTTTTCTGGCATCTCTTGCGTGACTCTGTCTATCTTTTGTTGTAGTTCCTTTATCTGTAAAATTTCATCGGGCGTCAAGGCATAATCCCTTGGCACCTGCAAAGCATGTACAACAAATTTTTCGTGTGTAATCTGATGCCTGATTACATCCAATATCTTAAATTTTAATGCATTTTTTAGGTAGCCAACGACAGAAGTCTTTATATGTAAAGTTTCCTGTCTTAGATACAGGCTGATAAATATATCCTGTACGATCTCTTCGGATTGCTCGATCGACCCCAAACGTTTGAAAGCAGCATCCAACAACGTGTCCCAATAGCGGTTATACAGTTCCTTAAAGGCGGCTTCGTCTTTGGAACTGAATAAGTCCATAAGTTGTTGGTCACTCAAGTTCTCATATATCCTCATGCAGAAGCCTCAATACAGGTTTATCGATTTGACAAATATCTTAAAATATTTTGAATAACGACATCTTTTTCTTGAGGATCATAACGAAGCAGCTACCCTTTATATTTAATAAAAGATAGCAGCTATGCAACTACGGAAATTCCCGATGGCTTTTACAATACAAGGTATCGTTCTAAAAGACGATAATCTTCTCCTGACTGAATGCAGCTATGGAGAAAAAGGGACAATAAAACTAAATAATATCTACTCATAAATACTTTTCATCTGCCATGCTTGTAAAGATTTTAATTCACTATCCTGACCCTGCGAACGAAAAGAGATACCGGTACTGTCTTCCATTCCCGGATATACTCTTACCGCAAGGCACTGCTTTCCATTCACGTACACTTCTACTATGCTTTTATCTATAAAAACCCTCAGTTTTAGATTTTCACCGGGCTCTATCATTACCGGAGCTGTTTCTGGTGCCCTAGATTTTGCACCGGGCAAGATAGAGGAATAAGACGTTTCTATACTCACCAGACTATTCCGTATCTTGTTTGCGGGATTGGTTTCATATTTTTTCCCAGAACTGTATCCTCTTTCTTTAAAGAATGATATGCGGGTGAATTCTTCCTTATTTTCAGAACGTAATACATTCATTTCTATCATGGGCGCATGCTGTGGATCTATCTCTGCTATAATCTCCATTGCATTTCCTTTGAGCTGTTCAATCACTACCTCTTTATTGGCCGGCAATTTCATTGCTTCCACTACCTGATGGGCGTAGCGTAAAGATTCGATGTCTCCTGCTGGTTCTATTCTAATATCGCTTTCCCCTTCTAAGGTAAGTCTTCTTGGCAAAGTCATTAATTGGTTCCAGCCATTGGTTTTAAAACCATCATTCATATTAAATATCACTATCACTCCACCATTCCCATCTGGATAGGCAGAGGGAGCATGTACGCCGGCAGGGCTAACTGCTCCAAAATTGAATTTCCCATGGGACGTAACGATAAACTTGTCCCTCTCTTTATCATAATCCCCTAGAAAATATTGTCCTCCAGACATATGACTAAAGAACGGCATAATATATTTGTTCCCTATCGGCCAAAAATAGGGACAAGCACCATCGTCTCCAGAAAGTGTAAACCTATCGTTTTCTACAAACTCGTGCATATACTCCCAATTGACCAGATCTTTAGATTTAAATAAGTGACTGGCCATCAGCGGATTTTTAAGTGCTCTTTTGTCATTTTTACTTTCACTAAGGGAATAATAAACACCATCTTTTTTCCAAATAAACGGATCAAAAACTGAAAACGGCAGAGGCTGTTCTTTTGTTCCCCTCAGAGGAATAACTGCTTTTCCGGTTAATTTTTCCCAGTTCAGTAATAAGGGATCACTAGAAACCGCTACCATATTTCCTTCCTGAGTGCCATGGTACATTGCGATTGCCCTGTCTTCTTCTACATATACAGACCCTGAATACACGGCTCGTTCAGGCGAAGGATAGATTGCATAGGGAAGATCTTTCCAATGGATAAGATCTGTGCTGACTGCATGTCCCCAATGTTGCCGTGAATCTTCTGGTGGGTACCCCTGATAAAATAGATGCCATCTTCCCTGCCAAAAACTTAAACCATTCGGATCGTTCAGTCTACCTTCTGGGCTGGTAAAATGGTACAATGGCCTGTATTTATCATTTTTAAAATTCTTTCGCGACTCTGCAAATCGCTTCACCAAGGGATCGCTTTTCAACTCGTTTTCCTGCTCTATCAGTGTTTTAGAGAAAGTAGATTTCGGGACTTTGGACGTATGGTCTGTCTTTTTCGATGGGATGCTTTCAGGTTTATGAGTTACACCTTTTTCCTGTATTGTTCCTGTTTTCACGGGAAGGGTACCGTTAACTGCTCCTTTTACACTCATTAAGGGTTCTGCGGCTGTAGATTTACCAATGGGCAGACCAGAAAGAGCGACCTTAACAGGTGCTGTACCTCCCCATGCATACAGGTAAAAAGTCACGGTACCGGAAAAGTTCTGTAATGCAGAAATACCGGACAGCTTCAACTCCGGTTGTTGTTCTCCGCCTGAAGGATTTATTGTTGTAAAGGATACGGGATTTCCGATCCATTGAATATCTCCATGTCCAATTTTGTAAGCCCATTGATAGGTATTTGGTCCACCATATCCATTCACAGGATCTTCATTTCTATATAGTTTAATATTAATAGCTGCCAATGACACCTTATTTTGGGATTGTGGGGTAATACTAAATTCATAATACATATTTTTAGCAAGGGCAGTAGCTCTATCAGCTGTAGGGCTAAATCTTGCATTAAACGAATTACCATAGCTAGCAGCTGCTATAAGACCTTTCCCTCTTTTCAATAAAGATGTTTCCAAGCCGGGTGCGGTATAATCGGAGGCAAGTGTTGTTTCATTTCCACCAGCCTTAGTGTGCCATTCCAAAATATTTTGTGCAATAGCAGGATTAGTTAAAAGGACTACGGTCAATAACCATACCGTATAACAAAAATACTTTCTCATAATTAACGTGTGTTATAGATGATGTTTGAATCGATTCTCTGAATAAAATTTTCCCCGTTACGTATAGTATGAAGGGATTAAAATAACCAATAGCTGTCTTTTTAGCTTTTAAATATTTACAATAAACTACCTTTACTACTTCCGAAACGATAGCCTATCCTTATTTCGTGCGTACTATTATCAAAGCCTCTTTTTAGCGGTTGGTTACTAGTATTAAACTGATAGCTATACCCCAGATTGAACCACTTTGTGTGACATTCGAGGATACCTGCCATATCGCCATAAGTACGTATATTGGTACCCAGACCTATTGTTTTCTTTAGGAATAATACGGCTGATAGATCTGCCTGAAGGCTGATATCCTTAGACCATGTCAGCAATCCTGCTGGCTTGATATCAAAATATTCATTGATAGCAATCAGAGTCCCGGTTATGAAATGGTATTGGGTGTACAGCTCTCTTTGGTTGTTTGTCGACGAAAGGCCTAATTTTGAAAACGCTATTCGAGGAACAGATAAACCTACATAATATTTTTCGGGTCGGTAGAATAGTGCACTTACAGCTAATAACCCTTCTGTTTCGCTGATATCCTGACTAAAAACGGGATCAGTAATATCTATGTCCGACAAGTTTTCTTTATACGTACTTAGTCCCCCTCCTACGGATATGGCCAGATAATTTTTATTATTAAGTTGTATTGATTTTCCGGCAAAGGCAAGAACTTCGTTTCTCTGTTCTATGGACATCACATCTCGGCTCATCGTTAAGCCGCCGATGATACCTTTGTTGCCTATCGGCAGACTTCCCGAAAAGTGGTAAGATTTCGGTGCACCTTCTAATCCTACCCATTGCTGACGGGTTATGAAATTTATTTCACCTTTCGGCCGCAAGAAACTACCTGTGTGGTTCAATGGTGTTGTCATGCTCCCGTACTGCGTATATATGGTTCCCTGTTGGCTATAGCCGGATAATCCTGTGGCCAATAGAGAAAGACTGATGATGATACTTTTTACTTTCATGATTTGTTCGTTTGTACACTTATTTCTTAAGCATTAATATCTTAACACTATATATCCTTTCTCCTGCAACCAGCTTTGGCCTTGCCTTACTTCTACCAGGTAGTAATAGGTGCCCGCAGGAAGCTTATAGCCTCTATCGTTTTTACCTTCAAAAACTATGGTTTCATTATCATAGCCTTTTTTGTTGAAGACTTCGACTCCACGGCTATTCATGATCTTTACCTGATTTTCATCGAAACTCTTGATACCTTCTATCAAAAAAATATCGTTTATCCCATCACCATTCGGTGATAAAGCTTTGTTGATCAACAATTGCAGGGAGCTTACGGTATGTATAGTTATTATCCGTGTGACAGGTTCAGCAGGAAGATAAAAATCGTTTCCTTCTTGTGTTACTGTAACAGCAATTTGTCCTAAACCTTTTACATGAAGTGTCGCACCATCTAATACGGCTACAGTGGGTTCAGATGCTGTAAAAGAGACCGGCAACCCCGAAGAACTTGTGGCTATAAGTTCTACAGTACCTATATAGCGACTATATGGTCCGGCCTGTGCAAAGCTGATCGTCTGGAATCCCTTATTGATCTGAAAACTGACCTCTACAGGTGTGGCTGGATTATAAAAGCTATCTCCTGCCTGTGTAGCCTTTATTCTTGCTTCTCCGGGAGCTAGTATAGTGACAATGTTACCGCTGATAGAAATATTAGACGTCAATGCTTCGTAACTAACCGGAAGTCTGGAATTTGCAGTAGCATCCAACATGAATGGACTACTTCCATAAACTTTATCTTCAATTTGTCCAAAACTTATTACTTGATCCGGGTCATTCCATCTGGCATACAAAGTCATATCCTCTGTCACAACATCTGTGGTAAAATCCCAACTATTTGTCAATTCGGCGTCTCTATACCAACCTCCAAAACCGTAACCTACTTTAGTCGGTGCTACAGGTTCATTCATTGTAACTCCACTATATACCTGAACAGGTGAAACTGTCGTTCCTCCGTCGCTATCGAACGTCACATTATACTGCGCGGGTAATGTATTCTCTACCGTTCCGGTAAATTCCAGTGAATTTGCAGATCCAACATATTTTCCAAACCCAAAATTAGAACTAGTAGCTGCTTCTGTCGCTCCCCATGCATGCATTCTAAACGTAATAACAACGGATGACGGTACATACTGCAAATCAGCCACACCAGACAAATTTATAGTGCCCTGCACTTCTCCATTATTATCATCCAACGATGTAGCAGTCATAAAAACATCGCCCGGTCCCAATTCTTTAAAACTAACTCCATCTAAACTATAACTCCATCTATAATGATCAACCGATGTTGCCGATGCTCTTCGCAGTCGGGCATCCAATGCCTTTAATGACACATAATGACCACTTTTTGCCTGTATGGTAACCTGAAAGTATGATCCTCCGGAAGTAGCCATTTCTTTCGTTTGTCCTATAGGGAAAATAGCAACGTAAGAATTTGATGACGAATTATTGTAAGTTAAGCCCGGACCACGGCTCAAGGTTGCAGTCTCTAAATTTGCATCATTTGTTGTAGCAGCATGAGCACCCGTCGTTCCTGCTGCTGTTCGCCAACCTGCTATAACAATTGCATTTTGCAAAGCGGCGGCTAATTGCACTCCATTCTTATTGTAATCATCGGTGACCAGAGCGTACTCTTCTAGCATTTTGTTGCAAGACACATTCGCCATCAACCCCGCCAGTAATAATAATTTATATATTGTTTTCATCGTCAGTTAACTTATTTTGGTCATGAATTCATTTATGGTTCAACAATAACTTTAATTTGTTTGACGACCTCCTTACGGCCATATACACTGCTATTTGCGATTACAAAAGTTGCTGTATATTCTCCAGCCTCGTTATATATATGCTGATATGAGGCCGATTCTGGGTCGGAAACAATTTTAATTGGCTCGGGTTTATCTAATCCTAAATTGACATTCTCTGTCTGATATATGGGGCCACTTACTGCCCATCCCTCTTTAAAGGTTGTATTTTGATTAAGACCTGTCCAATGTATCCGTGTTCCATTAATACTGGGGACAGGGGTTTCATTTCCCAAGTCGAATCCTTCTCCGAGTATCAGCTTGAAGTTAAAATCGGAATAACCGTAAATCACACCAGACAAACTTGGGTCTTCCAATACCTCGCCCACAATTTTAAACTCGGTCACTTGAAACTGTGTTCTTAGCGTGCTCGCTTGTGTAGTAAAAAACCATCCAAAATATATCGGTGTATCATCTCCCGGAAATAAGTCTGCTATATCCAACTCTCCAGAGTCTGAAAACACAGCACTGGTGCCAGTGATAGGAGGAATAAAGAAATAATCGGTTATATTAATCCATGTTGCGTTTCTAATCGATTCCCGATCATACTGCCCATTAAAGTCTATCGAATATTTTAACTGGCAACATTCTGTATTTATTCCTGAATACTTTGCTGATTTGAAACTTAAGATATTATTTGCTTCATATATCCTTTCTTTATTGTGGAAAGCATAATCGGCTTTCTTTTCTCCCGAATAAAACGAAATAAAATCGGCATTCCCATCGAAGTGAAAACGAACAGTATCTCCTACTTTATACGTTTGCTTATCTATTGTTACTTGTAAGGAGGGTTCCGTTATTTCGTACTCTTTAGAACAACCAAATAACAAGCCTGCTATCACAAGTATGACATATAAAAAATCCTTTTTCATGAGTTTATTTTTCATTTTTACCATCCTACATTCTGTATCATTTTTCTATTTACACCCAGCTCATACGCGGGTATTGGCCATATCACATCCCGAGGCAAGGCATTCCCATAGTATGTCCTGGCATCGACTAGATAAGAGGAAGTTCCGGCAGGTATTAAGGAGTATATATACTTCATATTATTATAAAAATCACCCCAACGTACCAGATCATTTTTGCGTAATGACTCAAAACATAACTCTCTGGCTCGCTCATCCTTTATTTCATCCCTTAAGTCTGCATACAGCATATCGGTAATATCTACCCATGAATTGGCTTCTGTCTGAGATGCACCTATTGCTCTTCTGCGTACTTTATTAATAGCTTCATAAGCATCTTCCCTGTTGAAGCCTGCACTCGTTCTTTCGATTGCTTCATTTACTGCTTCTGCATACATCAGCAACACATCAGCATAACGTAATATGGGAAAATTCTGTGGAGTGTATGTTGTACTTTTGGGCCTCAGGGTTTCACTCTCCCTCCTAAATTTTCCTGCATACCGCTGAAAGGGAGTTCCTGTACCCCAAAGTGTGTACACTCTTGGTGTTCCGGTATAATAATACGGCGCAATAGCCCAATCTCTCCTTAGGTCATCAACACTATAAATATTGTATAACCAAGATGAAGATCGAACTGCTCCTACCGAATATCCTACGGTGTCATTCTCTACAGCCGGATAAGCGACACCATTAATCCTGCCCACCGAACCACCGGTACTGGTATATATTCCTGTACCATTTCCCCAAAAATCTACTTCAAAAATGCTTTCTTTTGTATCAAATTCATCTCTGGCGTATCTTATAAATATATCTTTATAAGATGGGTTTAATGCATGAAAGCCTATATCAATAACTTTTTTGGCCCACTCCGCTGCTTCGGCATATTTAGCTGTTTCCATAAGGGGTTCGCCGGCCATATACAAACAGACCCGGGCCAGCATTCCCCAAGCTGCAGATTTGCTGGCTTCTGCCCCAGTCGAAATCTGGTCAATGGGTTTTAATAAATCTGCCGCCTGTTTCAGATCGGCAACAACAATATCGTATACTTCTTTTGTCGTGGATCGTGGGATCTTTAAATCTTCGTTATTGGTTAACCTAGTTGCTTTTAAAGTGATCGGCACACCACCAAATTTATTTACCAGCATAAAATAGTAATACGCTCTTAGAAATAGAGCCTGTCCTTTTATATGGTTCCTTTCTACTTCGTCTATATCAATTTCCTCGTTATCAACGTTCTCCAATAGCAAGTTGGCCCGGTTAATTCCCCGGTAAAAAGAGCGATAATAGGCAAGGATTTTACCATCGGTCGCAAATACGCTATAGTCACCTACCGTTGTCAGATCTGTAACATAGCTTTCGTAACCTTCGTCGGCTTCGAGCCCCATCCTTCCCAATAAACTACTTCCGTACAATACGTTATCAGCCAATATAGCATACGTACCCCGTAAAGCACCTTTTAGTTGCGCTGTATTCTTATAATAGTCATCAGCCACAATGACGTATTCTTCCGGTTTTATATCCAGAATTTTGTTACAGGATATATGGGTCGTCAACCCTGCCAGCAATAAAAATTTATATATTGTTTTCATCCTCAATAGCTTTTTTATAAAACAAGTTTAACTCCCAAAGTCATAATCCTATTTCTTGCATAGGCAGAATAATCAAATCCCGGAGTGAGTATAGAATTTTTGGTGGAAACTTCGGGATCCATGCCAGAATAGCTTGACCAAGTCAAAAGATTTTGTCCAGAGGCATAAGCCTCTAAACCTGATATTCCACGAATCCATTTCTTAGGAAATGTATAGTTCAACTGTACTGTCTTCAGCCTCAAGAATGATCCATCTTCTAGTGTACGTGTCGAATAAACACCTCCCGGGCCTGCTCCGCCAATTCTATAATATTCATCGTTTTGATTTTCCGGTGTCCAACGGTTTTTGTAGGTAGCGAATTGATTCATATGCCGATTGGCAGGGTTACCCTCCAGCATCAATCTATTGGCATTCATAATATCGTTGCCATAACTCCATTGGAAAAAAACATTCAATCCAAAGTTTTTGTATTTAAAATTATTATTCAAGCCTCCGATATGTACTGGCAATCCTCTTCCTATGATGACCAAATCTTTATCATTTACGACACCATCACCATTCTGATCGACATATTTGATATCTCCGGGTTGTATTACTGACGCATCATTTCCATTGGTAGGGATTCCGGATTTTAAGCTATAGCTACCGTCCGCCTTTAAGTCAAAGTCTTCGTATTGGTAATTTCCGTCCCACACGACACCATAAAACGATGCGACAGGCAAGCCAACTTTTGCCAAGTAAAGACTTGTACCATTATAGTTGCTGGTAAACCTTACTGCCGATAACAGGCTCGATTCGCCATCTGTCAATGCCAGTATTTTATTCCTGTTGAATGCAATGTTGAAATCACTCACCCACGAAAAATCCTTTGTTTTGATATTCGTTGTACTTAAGGAAATCTCTAATCCTGTATTTTGAATTTTTCCAACATTTTGTATAGCTGTATTGAAACCTGTACTATAGGGCAAATTTGCATTTAGCAATAAATCGCTGGTCACTTTCTTATAGGCATCTATTACGATGTTGATACGTTTTTTGAACAAAGACAATTCGTAACCTACATCAACTTGTGAGGTTCTTTCCCACCTGACATTTGAATTGCCCAAATTATTTATAGTATTAGCATAATCAGGTATTTCTCCGCTAGTTGAATAATAGTCACCAAAATCTACTGTCATCATCCTAATAAAATCACCGATTCGGTTATTACCGGTCACTCCATAGCTCACCCTTAGTTTAGAGTCCGAGACAAAGCCCAGTTTCTTCATAAAATTTTCTTTGCCAAGTTGCCATGCAAACGCTCCGGATGGAAAATAGGCCCACCTGTTTTCTTTGGCAAATTTTGAGGAGCCATCAGCTCGGAATGATGCCGTGAATAGGTATTTCGAACGATAGTTATAATTAGCTCTTCCTAAAAATGATACCAGAGAATTTTTTGATGCCGAAGAAGTAATAGAATTCGGGACACCCATCTCTAATGCTCTTAACCCTAATTCTTCATGCGGAATATTAATAGAAACAAATCTATAATTATCTGAATCTGTGCCTTGTGCCGTTGCTCCCACTAAAACATCAAATTGATTGTCTCGGTTAATGCGTTTTTTGTAAGTCACTGTATTTTCATTTACCCAATCCATACGCTGTATGTCCCTAAAAGAACCATTCACTCCATTTAGGTTATTTGGTGAGGGGTAGCCCCTGTAAGTTTTAGAATTATTAAATGCTTCGTCGCGGGTCAAGCGATAGTTATACCCACCTCTGATGTGTAGCCTAAAGTCTTTCAGAAAATCATAGGTTATGCCCGTGTTTACATTCAGAGATGTCTGATTTTGCTGCCTGATTTCATTTTTGGTGGATATAACAGGGTTCATCACCAAAACAGACGAGGTGCTTACATCATCATCAAATAGATCTTCAAAAAGATCAATATCATTATTTGTGTTCACCGGTCTATATCCCCAAACCCTGTACATCAAATAAGTTGCATAGGAATTGGCACTCGAAGATTCTTCGGCCACGGTTTGACCAAAATTGCTGTTTTTTGAAAAATTGATATTAATGGTCGCTTTTAATTTAGGCGTTACAGTTTGATTGACCGAAGCCCTCAGCTGTTTCCTATCTAATCCCGAATTAATAATTACCCCTTCTTGTTTAACAATATTACCCGAGAAAGAATAACGTGTTTGCGCATTGCCTCCCCTAAGAGACAAACTGTGGTTTTGTGCAAGGGCATTTTGGAATATCTGGTCTTGCCAATCTACCGGATCTGCATTTTTATAATCTTCCAAGGTATATCCCGGTCTGGTTATATAGATATCGTACATCCTAGTATAATCCCTATCCAGTTGGTAACGTACAAAATCATAGGCATTCATCATATCTATTTTTTTGGTTGGCTGGTGATAACCTAAATACCCATTGTAGGAAACGACAGGCTTGCCGATTTTTCCTTTCTTGGTCTCGACTATGATGACACCATTAGCTCCTCTAGTACCATAAATTGCCGTTGCCGAAGCATCTTTTAAAACACTGATGGATTCAATATCATCCGGGTTCAACGCACTGGCATTGAACTCTTCTATTGGAAAACCATCAACAACATATAATGGTGCATTGCTTTGTGTAATGGAATTTCCACCACGGATAGTGATATTTATCTCATCTCCCGGTTGGCCCGAATTGGATGTGACCTGTACACCTGCTATACGTCCTGCCAATGCCTCATCAAAACTGGCTACAGGAGCTTTAGTCAAATCCTCCATATTAACTTCTGAAACCGATCCTGTAATATCTCCACGATTTACCTCTCCATAGCCAATATTGACCACGACTTCACTCAGTTCGGCTATGGATTTCGACAATTTGATTGTGAAAGCTCTGTCATTCCCCACCCGTTTTTCTTGTGGACTGTAACCCACATAAGAAAATCGCAGTACGGCGTCTTCATCTGGCACATTGATCCGAAATTTCCCTTGTGCATCGGACACGGCCCTGATCTGCGTTCCTTTGACCTGTATACTTACAGCCGGCAGCGGGTTTCCTTCTTCGTTCAGGACACTGCCCGTGACAGCAATGCTCTGCTGTGGCGTGTGTTCTTTTACGGATGTCTTTTTGATTTTAGATACAATAATATTTTTGTCAACGACACTGTATTCGAGCCCCAATCCGGCCAGACAACGATCCATGGCCTCATTGATCGTCGCATCCTTCAACGTAATGGACTGGATTCTCTGGTTTTGGACAGCACCTGCTGTCGACAGCACGTTGTATCCGCTTTGTCTTCTTATCTCCTTAAACAATTCGGTCAAAAGAACATCTTTCTTGGTCAGTGATATTCTTTGGGCCAAACTGATGGCATTGAGCTGCAATAACCCGATAAACATAAAAGTTAAAGCAAGTTTGACGGCATGATTTTTCTGAATATACATCCCTCGCCTCACAGATGTATACGCTTTAGTTTTGTTACACATGTTTATAAATCGGTTTTATAAAATTTGGTCTGCGAAAAAAATGGTATCTTATGCCATGCTCCTCTATGCACGACATCTTTTGACGATACAGGTAGATTATTTACGGCATGACGACCACCTTTCTCTTTAGGTTATCTACTTTGTTTTCTATCCTGAAACGAACTCCTCCTGTCATTTCTATTGCCGACAGCAGTTGTTCAATATTTTCAAACCGGCCCACCGTACCGATAAACTTGGTATGCTCCACATTTCCCTCATATACCACCTCGATGTCGTACCATCTTCTGATCATGTTCATCATTGTTTTCACATCGATGTTGTTGAACATGAAGTATCCGTTTCTCCAAGCCATTACCTCTTCTATATCCATGTCCACGATTTCGATCGCCGATCTACCATCCTGTACAATCCCCTGCTTGCCGGGAGAAAGCAACCGGGATACGGAGCCGCTCATCAACGATACCTGTCCTTCCAATAGACTGGTGGTCACGGCAGGAGCGTTCCGGTATGCATTGACATTAAATTTGGTACCCAAGACTTTGGTTTCCGTCTGTTTGGCCTTAACGACAAACTGCCTTCCTCTTTGCTTGGACACTTCGAAATATGCCTCTCCATCCAGTTCGACCAGTGTGTTGTGCGACGTGCTATGCACAGGATATGTCAATGAAGTCTCTGCGTTCAACCACACTTTTGTACCGTCAGACAGATTGAGCTGAAATTGCTTTCCTTTCGGTGTATGAATGGTGTTGAAAACATTTTCTTGTGTCGTTCTGTCATCCGTACCGGCAGCTATTGTATAAATGAGCGTCCCGTTTTCGGATTTCTCGATCGACATTCCATCCTGCTGCACAACTTCCCCCTGATCTATATGGTCTACCATCAATGTATCTCCATTGGCCAAGGTCAAGATTACTGACGGGCTGCTTTCCGGATGAACGGATTGTACAAATGACTTTTCCGGTTCATTTACTCCTCCATGATCCCGGAATGTGTATATAAAGTATGTACCGATCAAAAGAAAAGCTAATACGGCAACTGCTGCTACATGATAAGGGTATTTTGCCATGCGGATTACTTTTACGGACTGATGTTCTTTACGGACATGGGCCCATACCCCTTCTTTTATTTCGTCTTTTAACGCTTGCTGCTTGGTTTCTGCCATATCATCCAGCACATCTTCCTCCCGGTCAAACAGGTCATAATACTTTCCCAAGAAAGCTTCTTCTTTGCTTGAAGCTTTGCCTTTTAAATATCTTTTTATGATATTCTTTAGATCCGATTTAATCCGATATTTAGCCATTTAGACGTTGCTGTATATAAAGATGTACCAAAACATAAGGAAAGTCCCATGTCTCTGTTCTATTTTTTTTAAATAGTTTGTAAACCACATGATTATCAACACGATAAATTCATAGTTTAACATTCTCCCACCCCACAGCACCCGTTTTTTAACAAAAGACGAACCTTGAGCCTCGCCCTATAGATATACGATGTACATGTGGATGCACAAAAAAAACATTCAAATAGGATAAGATATTGGACACACAAGATAATAAACAGGATAAAAACATCGTGATCAATCCCCTATCTTAGTAACCTGGAATATTAAACCTATTGCACAGTATTATTCTATTCGATCAACTGTAGCTTTTATGTTGAATTTTTGCTAATTTACACCATCTGTAAGAAATCAAAATCTATGATAAACAATTGTCTATGCGATAATGAACTTCTATTAGGTTTGAAGGCTGGTAATCAGAAGTCTTTTTCAGATATCTATGAGAAATACTGGAAGAACTTATACAATTCGGCGTACAAAAGACTCAAAAACAACGAAAAGAGCAAAGATGTAGTGCAAAACGTGTTCACCTCTTTATGGGACAGGCGGCAAGAGGTGACTATACACAATCTATCCGCCTATCTACACACTTCAGTCAAATTTCAGGTCTACAAGCAGGCAATAAAAGCTCCTCAGGTTGCCGAGTTTTTGGAAGCTTTTGAAAATATCCTCGTCTCTCCGGTCAATACGGAAGACGATGTACTGGAAAAAGAAATCCTTGGTCTGATCAAAGCTTGGATAGAGGCCTTGCCTCCTAAGAGAAAAAAAATATTTCTCCTGCATTACGAAGATGGCCTATCGACCGATCAAATTGCAGAAATATTGGGTATCTCCCGCAAAACCGTCCAAAATCAACTCAATACGGTGAGCCATACCTTACGTATACGCTTGTCACAACTGTTGGCACTGCTCGTATTGATCCATTTTAAGGGATGATACAATTTGCCCGCAAATAGCACAAGGTTTTTAACACAAGACCTCCACCTCAGCAATGCTCGGCAAAAGTCTTGTACCAAATTAACGACAAAGTCATATCGACCCGGTGCTGGATCACTACAAATCAAACTTCTTCATCTCGCGCACAGCGTAATCCACCGCCCTTGCTGTCAATGCCATAAAGGTCAACGAAGGATTTTGTGTAGATACCGAGGTCATACAAGCTCCGTCGGTCACAAACACATTTTTACAATCGTGCAATTGGTTCCACTTGTTCAAGACCGAATCTTTCGGATCATGTCCCATCCGAGCTCCCCCCATCTCATGGATATCCAGACCCGGTGCCTGATCCTTGACTTTTGCTTCGATGTTCTTAAAACCTACATATGCAAACATTTCGGACATCTGATCACAATAGTCTCGTGTCATCAAGCGGTCGTTTTCGTCGTAATCAATCGCAATGCGCACTAAGGGAATGCCCCATCGATCTTTTTGGGTTTCCGACAGTGTCACCGTGTTACTTTCTTTCGGAAGGGTCTCTCCCATGATATGGCTGCCTATTCGCCAATTGCCCAACCGTGGGTTCAGCAAGCTCTCCCGCAAATGGTCACCTATCCCTTTGGTATCCGATACCTCGGGTCGACTGGCATTGACGGTCGTAGCATAACCTCTCAAAAATGCTGTCTCCTGCTTTTTTACATTGCGGAACCTCGGAATATAGCCGCCCCCGGCAGGATTTTTACCATCTGTACGATAATCCAAATGTCCTTCATATTCAGCACGGATATTGGCACTGTAGTTATGAAAGGCCAAATACCTGCCCAATATACCCGAACTGTTGCCCAGACCTGTGGGATATGTCCGTGATGTGGAGTTGAGCAATATCAGATTGGTATTGATCGTCGACGCACACACGAAAATAAGCTTTGCATGGTATTCCATGCTCTCATTCGTCTGCGCATCTACAACCATTACACCCTTGGCCTTTTGCGTAGCCTCATCAAAGATGATCGACGAAACCACCGAATGCGGACGCAACGTCATGTTTCCGGTCTTGGCCGCATACGGAAGTGTACTCGAATTGGAACTGAAATAACCACCGAAAGGACAACCCCGCTCACAGAGTTTTCGGTTTTGGCACTGTACACGTCCCTGCCCCAGCTGTACGTCGGTGGGATTGGAAAGATGGGCGCATCGCGCACTGATGACATGGCGGTCACTGTAGCGGCTTTCTATCTTTTCCCTAAAAAACTGTTCGACGATATTCAAAGGATAAGCTTTTTGGAAGTACCCGTCGGGCAATATTTCCAAGCCGTCGTTGTTGCCCGAAACACCGATAAATTTCTCTACATAATCGTACCAAGATTGGATATCCCTGTATCGTATAGGCCAATCTACGGCAAACCCATCTCTTGCCGGACCTTCAAAATCATAGTCGCTCCATCGTTGGGTCTGTCTGGCCCATAACAACGATTTACCTCCCACTTGATAACCTCGTATCCAGTCAAATGGCTTATCCTGTATGTAAGGGTGTTCATTGTCTTTGACAAAAAAATGCTCGGTATCTTCTCTAAATGCATAACAACGACTGACAATAGGGTTTTCCTGCTTTACCGCATAGGGCAATTCCATTCGATGTGCAAATTCATACGGATACATATTCGTCGTCGGATAGTCCTTGATATGCGTGACATCCCTACCTCTTTCCAGAACAAGTGTCTTCAATCCTCTTTCACACAGCTCTTTTGCCGCCCATCCCCCGCTTATGCCCGAACCTATCACAATGGCATCGTATATGTAATCTTTGTCTCTCATGTTATGCAATAATCTTATAATATCCATTGTACCGACCGGGTACCAACTCATATTTCCCCATATCTTTCATCAGTAGTTCCGATTGCTGAAAACCTTGAATAATCTTGGCTTTGACCTTTGAAAAAAGAAATACGGCTTCCTTGCCCAGATCCTCGTCCTTGGTATTGAGCCGTAGGACTATTTCTTTCTGCTGTTCTTTGCTCAAAGTTTCAAAACTGTTACGGTAATTTTTGCGACAGTATGTATTAAGTGCCTGCTGTCCTTCGAAAAAACGCTTTTGGTCTTCCGGGCTGAAACAGTCCCTTAGCATCGTCATGACAAAGTTTTCTATATGCAAATGCTCCATCACAATGCCGTCTCCCGATGGCAACACGATCTCCCGCACGTCTCTGACAAAATCATGGATCAGTTCCCAATCCGACTTGGACACACCACAACTATTCAATTGTAGGGCTACCAAAGGCGGTATAAAAGCCAATCGATATATAAATCCTCTTCTATTCATAGCTTATCGTTATATTTTAAAGTTATGTAAGTTATGGATGTGAAGTAGGTTATGAAGGTATGCGTTTCGCCTTCATAACTACATCACTATCATCACCTCCGTCACTTTATTTTAAAGTTACGAAGTTATGATGGTGAAGGAAGTTATGGAATCACCGTATATCATGACCTTTTATAACCTCTATAACCATCATCACTCCCATAATTTAATTTTTAAAAATCTCTCCTCTAAAGACCTCGAAAACCAACAATCCGGTGAAAAGTCAAATAATTGGCATCGTGATAATTTGCCGCACCTCCGGCATCGTCATCGTGGGCCGTTCTGGAAACTGCGATAATATCGCTCCCGTCAAATTGCCAATCTACATATTGATAACCATGTGAATCCATGTCCGGATGATGGATAATAGTGGCATGGATATGCCAAGTCTTCAAATCCGCACTGGAACATAATGCCAATGTATTTCTTACTTTATCCAATGGGCGTATATTGTGATACGCATCAGGTACATAGTTTGCCAGTGTCCAATAGGTATTGCTCGCCGCATCATACCGAATGGTGAATTTCTTCATACTTCCGGGCATATCCACAAAACCATCTGTAGGATTGAAAGTGGCCAGTGTCCCGTCAGGACTGACCTTGACATGAGCGGCCAATTCCCTATTCTGGCTGAATGTATGTACTCTTAATATATTTAATAAATCACCGGAAGGTGATACGACAGCATTGCCTTCCAGCCAACCCCAAAAATATCCATTTAGATAGGAGGCATCATGCCCCAATGGATTACTGACGGTCCAATTGGCCGCATCCAACAGATCGCTGTCCACCGGTGCAGATAGCATAATTGCACGGTACTGCTTGGCAAATACATTGGTCGGGCCGTATGCATCTTCCATCGCTCTCCATATCCTGCCCTTGTACTCGACGACAGGCGTGGGTGCCGTATGATATTTGCCGCTCAATAGCCGACCGTTGGTAGACATCGAGGGGACAGACCATACCGTGCCATTGTCTACCGATTTACGGATCACCACATGGTTGCCATTATCATATCCACCCGATACTCCCATGATATACAAATCACCTTGATGAAGAAATAGCCCCGACATGAACTGACCACTTAGGTTGGCGATAGTTGACCACGAATTGCCTTGATCGGTCGACCGATAGATACGTGTATAGGATTGCCCATTCGGCCGTGCTTCTGCACTGGGGCCAAAGAAATCATTGGAAGCGATCAGATCACCGTTGGGCATCTTGACAATACTTGGCGAACCGATATAATACCTTTTCTCTGCTGGTACATGGGCGATCACGACTCCCGGTACTTCTTCGGGAATAACGGTGTTGTTTGGTGCATCATCTTCCACACGAGGAGCGGATTTTTCACATGAAAAAATGCTAAACAGTAGAAAAAGGATAGCAATATTTTTTAGATAATTTATTGTCATAACAAATTGTATCAATAGCCTTATCCTATTCTTATGCTGAGGATTAATTAACTCGTGTTAAAACCAATATGAGTGACGTTAAACTGTCATCCTGAAGCTTGCTGAAGGATCTTTAACTCTATCGTTCAGATCCTTCCTATCGTCAGGATGACAAAAAACAAGAAATGTTGCTTTATCAAAACAAAACATCAATCTTCTCTAAAATTCACGATCCGATGAAACGTCAGATAATTCGAATTGTGATGGCTATCGGCTCCGCCAATTCCATCGTCATAAGCTGTCCGGGAAACAAAAACGATGTCGGCCTGCTCGAATTGCCAATCCACATATTGAAATCCGTGATACAGCGTATCGGGATGAAACAAAATCTCCTTTTTCACATCCCATTTTTTCAAGTCCTTGGAAGCAACGAGATACAGCTGATTTCGCACACGATCGAGCGGTATGACACCTTGATATTCCGGTTTGACATAGTTGGCCAATGAATAATAGGTATGACTTAGCGAATCATATCTTATCGTAAACTTCTTCATCCCGCCGGGGAAATCCCGAAAACCAGTCTTGGTATCAAAAGACAAGACCGTATTCGCCGAATCCAAATCTAAGACGGCCACCCGCTCCCTCTTTCTATCAAAAGTATGTATACGCACGATATCTTTTATTCGACCATCTGGCGCAACCACGGCATTGCCCTCAATCCATCCCCTGCCATATCCGCCCAGATATTCCTTGGTCAAATAGGGCAAGGAATTGGAGAATGTCCAATTACCCGCATCCAGTAAATCTACGCTATCGGGGGCCGACATCATGAATGGCCGATATTTGGTGGGCCATCTTTGTACCTCTCCAAAATTATCTTCCATAGCTCTGTACACCCGTCCACCATGAAACACGACAGGAGTGGGTGCAGTATGAAACTTTCCTGCTTTCAATAGCCCGTTTTTTGAATCCGTGGGATTTGTCCATGTATATCCGTTGTCCGCAGACTTGCGAATGACGACTTCCTGATCATGTGCCTTGACTCCCAGCAAATAGACATTTCCGGCATGGTAAAATAAATTGGACATAGCAGCACCAACGATTTTTTGGAGAAATGTCCATGTTCTCCCTTTGTCTTCCGACCGAAATATTAAGGTCATTGGTAACCCGTCTTGCCGGGCCTCTTTATTAGGCCCAAAATAGTCGTGGGACGCCAGATAGGTACCATCCGGCAAGATACAGAGACTAGGCCCTCCGATATAGTACTTTTTGTATTTCGGCACATGGTTGATCGTGACGCCCGGCGGTTTGTCATGACTTATATTTCCTTTCAGCACCAAAGCAAACTCATCTATAGGTTTTCGCTGCGTAAATCCATAATTGAAGTCATCACCGCTCTTTGCAGACCACACGTATAACCTAAATATGATCTCACCCTGAAACCCGATATTTTTGAACAGGCTTTTTTGCCACAAGCCTATATCTTCATCAAGGCTTTTCGCGCTTCGCACTTCTTTGAGCGTAGAGAAATTGTTTCCATTGTCCAGACTGTACATCCATCGGTATTGAACAACAGCATTTTTAGGCAACAGTAAACTGGCAAAAAGATGGCTCAAAGAAACATATTGATCCGGTTTGGCCTTCAATACGACTTCAAGATAGTTATGCTGGTTGTAGGCCTCTTCAAAAGACTGCACAGCCCTGCTTTGGGCCAGAAAAGAAGCCTTTGATTTGGCTGTTCGTTGCAGAGCTCCGGCTCCTCTCCGGACCAAAGCGTATTCTACCTTGGGATGGATATAGTTTGCCAGCTTAAATTCGGCCGTACCGTCTTCTCCGGGCTGAAATCTAAAATACGACAAGGTATCCTGTGCCTGAACTCCGTTAAAGCTCCACCACACCAAGCATAGCAAGCAAAATATGTTCTTCATTATTCCGCCACGTTAATCGTTATCTCTTTCATGACTTTACTTCCGGCTACGGCATCCTTTGCCACAAAAACGACTTTATATTCTCCGGGACTGTTGTAGCGAAATCCATATTCTTGCAATGGAGGATCTACTAAGCTTTTGATAGCCGTACCGAAACTTGCCCCAAAGTTGGTGAATTTGGTAAAGTTCAACTTCTTGGAAATCGCCCAAGCGTTCAAAGTTGTTGCCGTATTTGCTGTGGTATTTGCCATCATATTGATAGCCGGACCAAGTGTAGCTGATGTCGCAAGCCCGCCTCGGTTTGAGGCGATTCCATCCCGAATAAAAGTCCATGCAAAATCTGTATGTACCATGTAATTCGAGCTTGAAGCCGGACTTTCCCGCAACATATAAGCATTGCGTATCCTCCAGGTGCTATTGCCTCCATTTTCAGCTGTCGGCAAAGACAAGTAATGGAATGCGATATAAAAATCTTCACTCTCTTCAATATAAGCATTGATACTATGTGCTCCCGAAGGTGTCAGTATCTCCGCAGTGGGACCTATATCCGCTAGTGTAAAAGATTCAGTGACATCCTGCCAGGTCGCATTCTTAATATCTTCGACCGTATAGTTTCCGTTAAAATCATGAGAAATAACCACGCGAAGTTGATTGGACTGATACCCTTCAAAAGAGTATATAGGATTGAATACAAAAGTGCCAAACCCAAACTTATAGTGGCTTTCAACAATATAATCTGATGAACTATAGTAGTCATTCAATGGAAGCCCGGAATAGAACGTGATAATTCCCGGATTGCCCGAAAGCGTGAAGACGACTGAATCTCCCACATGTATGCTTGTTTTTTCAACGGTGACGTCAAAGCCATCCAATACGGAACTTTCCTCTTTGTCGCAAGACATAAATAGTCCTGCTATCATGATGATGAAGTAAAATTTATATGTTTTCATTGTTACCATCCTTTATTTTGTTTCAACTTAGGGTTTACAGCCATTTCATCCGACGGGATAGGCCAGCGCACGTCTCTTTCCGAATAACTATTGTAGGCGACCTTCGCATTTTTTTGATTGGCGTAATCCGGAGCCACATTGATTTGTGCCTGAATGATATCCATATTTTCCATAAACTTCCCCCACCGGACCAGATCGCTTTTACGCAACAATTCAAATCCCAATTCTCTGGATCGTTCTTTCATAATGGCTGTATGGAACTTATCTGTGGATGAAATATCATCTGCCGAGAGGTCTGCATCGATCCTTGCGGTCAAGGTGGCCGCTGCCGTAGCTCCGCTACCACCGCCTCCTGTGATCGTGATGGTTGGTGCAGATGAAAATTTGATCCCTCCGTTCAATATACGAATGGTCTGCACTTGACCTCCGGAAATAATCGCTTCGGCTTTTGCCCGGATGCCGTCACCGGAAATAATGACGTTAGGTTTTGCGGTGTAACCACTGCCGGGATTCGTAACCGTGATCGTTTTTATGCTTTCTGACACACTGCTCTTGCCGTTCATATATTTTCCATACCCTCTTCTCCGTACGTCATTGACCATAGCGATGATATCGGTATCACTTCCATCGGGACCAAAGCGTCGGTTCTCTGCTTCGGCATACATGAGCAACACATCCGCATAGCGCAATATCGGGAAGTTCTGCGGCGTTCTGACCTCTCCTTTGGGCAGTAAAAGCTCATTGACCCTTCTGAATTTGCCACAATACCTCTCATAGATCTGTGTCGGTAAAAAATGTACGGTATCGGCTTTGTTATTGTCTCTGTAATAAAATTCGGCTATGGTCCAGTCACGTCGCTGATCATTGGAATAGTAAGGATTTTCAGCCTGAAAATAATTGTAAAAATTTTCGGTAGGATGCAGGTATCCCGGCGAATAGCCAATGGAAGGAGCTCCGCCGGAATTCATACGGATACCATTGTTGCGCCCGACCATGCCCCCTATGGTATAGGTAGACATACCATTACCCCAAAACTCTACTTCAAAAATACTTTCTTTGGGATCATATTTGTCCTGCGCATAATTGATAAAAATTTGTTCGTAATTGTCGTTCAGTTCATGTAATCCGGATGTAATGACTTTATTCAGCCAGTACGACGCTTTTTCATATTTGGAAATATCTTTCAATGGTTCTCCGGCCATGTGCAGATACACTCGTCCAAGTATCCCCCATGCAGCAGATTTGGTCACCCTTCCACCGAATTTCACCTCTCCCATATCGGGCAATAACCGTTGCGCTTCCTCCATATCCGCCGTAATACTTTCATAGATCTGCTTCAAACTCGCTTGCTCTACTTGCAACTCAGAAGTACTTGCAGATTGAATCGATTGGGTAATCAGGGGAACTTCTCCAAAATTGGAGACCAACATAAAGTAGAAATATCCTCTCAAAAAAAGTGCTTCACCTCTTATTTCCACTCTCTTGACCTGCTCGACACTATCTGTGATCTCCAAGTTTTCCAACAATAGATTAGCCCGGTTGATACCGCTATACAACGTCTGATAAAAACTTTTCACCTTTCCGTCTACGGTGGATGTATTGTATCCGGCCACGCCCCTCAGCTCAGTCTCATTGCTACAAAACCCCTCATCAGTTTCCAATCCCATACGGGCCAGCATATTATTGCAATACAGGCTCTGGCTCGCCAAGGTAGAATACACGCCATTGAGTGCCGTTTGCAATTGCTTATCGGTCTGATAGTAGTTTTTGGGACTTAGGAAGTCCTCGGGATCCCGGTCTAATATCTTATTGCAGGAAACCGTCAATAATAATATCGTGATATATAGTATATTCTTCATCTTCAATAGTTTTAAAATGTACATTTGAACCCTAAAACAAAAGTCTTCTCTCTGGGATAGGCCGAATAATCAAAACCGGGGGTCAATATGGTGCGACCTACCGAAACCTCGGGATCCATACCCGAATAGTTTGTCCACGTTTTTAGATTTTGGCCCGACACATACACCGATGCATTCGTCAGTTTCAATCTCTTGATCTGTCCAAGATTATAGGAAAGCATGATCGTTTTTAACCTCAGGAAAGAGCCGTCTTCGATCGTACGGGTAGAAAATCTTCCCGTGGGGCCCTGCCCACCTGTTCTGTACAATTCATTGGACGGATTGTCCATCGTCCAGCGGTCGATATAGCTGGCATACTGGTTCAACCCGGGACGACCATAAATATTGCCCTCGAACATATCCCTATTGGCATTATACACCTTATTGCCGGCAGACCATTGAAAGAAAACGTCAAGCGATAGGTTTTTATAGGAAAACGTATTGTTAAAACCGCCGAAATGCTTCGGCAGGGCATTACCCATGACTATTCTATCCAATTCATTGACGATACCGTCCTCATTCGTATCCACATATTTGATATCTCCGGGTTGAATGACATTGCGGGCATTGCCATTGGTCGGCAAATAGCTTTTCAACACATAATTGCCACCTACCACGTCAAAGTCTTCCACTTGGTAATTGCCATCCCACTGGTATCCGAAAAATTCAGCGGCAGAATGGCCTACCCGTGCCAGATACAACTGCGCATTGCTCCAAGGAGCCGGAAATCCGACAAAGGATACCATCATGTTTTGATTGTCACTCAATTCCAGCACTTTGTTTCTATTGAAAGAAATATTGAAATCCGTACGCCAATTAAAATCCTTAAATACGTTCCAGTTGTAGTTTAGCGTCACTTCAATCCCCTCATTGCCCACCTTGCCGACATTTTTGAGAATAGTCGTGAAACCACTGCTCATAGGCACATTGGCATTGAGCAACAGGTCGTAAGTCGTCTTTTTATACAGGTCTACGGTCAGGTTGAGCTTATTTTTAAATAGCCCCAAATCATACCCTATATCCAGTTGCCTCGTCGTTTCCCACTTCAGATCCTCATTGCCAAACCGATTGAACATGGCAGACTGCGCCGGCTCGGCATTGTTGAATGAATAATAGGAATTGTAAGGGAAGCTCATGGACGACAGGTAAGCGAAGTCTCCTACCCTGTTATTTCCGGTAAGGCCATAACTGACCCGTATTTTGCTATTGGAGATGGCTGTATTTTTAAGGAATTTCTCCTCGTGCATATTCCAAGCCAATGCTCCGGACGGAAAATAGCTCCATCTGTTATTTTTAGAGAATTTGGAAGAACCATCCGCTCTCATGGAGAAGGTGGCCATCAGACTTCTCTTATAATAATAGTTCAATCTTCCGAGAAACGACATCAAACCAAAGGACGAGGGTGTCGAGACCAGAGAATTGGCTTCTCCTTCGTCTAGCCCGGCTAAGCCTAGATCCTCATTTTCGATATTTTTGGCATGATAGCCTCTTCTGTCTGTCCGGACTTCCTGCATCGTAAAACCAACCAACCCATTTAGCCTGTGCTTCCAGTTGTAGCGTCTTTCATAGTTCAACAGGTTTTCATTCACCCAGCTACTCAGTTTAGTCTCATAAGTTGATCCATTCACACCAAGGATATTATCCGGAAACGCATACCCTTTGGACGTTTGCGAGTTATAAAATTCTTCGGCCAATGTGTTGGTATTGCTGAGACCTCCTCGTATGTTGATACTCCAATGGTCGGACAGCTTGTATATCAATCTCCCGTTGAAATGTGAGGTATTGACATATCTGTTCTTCGTCTCGTTGCGTGTAGACAAATAGGGATTGAAACGGGTATCATTAATGTCTGGATCAACAGGTTCGTCCATGAGGTCCAGTCCCGGCGAAACAGGCCGGGAACCCCATATCTGATACATCAATTGGGTAGAATAAGGTTGGGAACTGGAGTTTCTCGGCGAGGAGGGGGATGCCCCGTAAGCCTGATCTCTACCGATATTCAAATTGAGGTTTAAAGACAGCCTGTCCGATATTTTCTGGTCCAGCTGGAAACGCCCTTGATATTTTTTGTAGCCCGAATTGATAATGATCCCCTGTTGGTCAAACAGGTTTCCGGAAATCATATACTTTGTATCGTTATTTCCTCCGGACAAACTCAAATTGTAATTCTGGACATTCCCCACATCAAACATCAAATCCTGCCAATCGATACGGTCTATTGTCTTATAGTCATCCAATGTCAATCCGGGATTGGTCAGATACAACGCCGAAGCAATGGTAGGCGATAGCTCCAGTTGATATTTGACAAACTCGTAAGGCTCCATCAGATCCAGCTTACGGGTGATGGAACTCAGCCCATAATAAGCGTTAAAATCTATTTTAGGTTTACCGACTTTCGCTTTTTTCGTTTCGATGATGACGACACCATTGGCTCCACGCGCACCATATATCGCTGTAGCCGAAGCGTCTTTCAAAATGGATATCGTCTCTATATCATTTGGACTGATGATGGAATTTAACGTGCCTTCGACCGGGAATCCATCAATAACATATAAGGGTGAGTTTTCCTGTGTCAACGAATTTCCTCCCCGGACAACGATATTAAAGGCATCGCCCGGCTGTCCGTCATTTGAGGTGACCTGCACACCGGCCACCCTGCCGGCCAATGCCTGATCAAAATTGCCGACCGGAGCTTTTTGGAGTGCCCCGACATCCACTGTCGCGACGGAGCCTGTAAGATCTTCTTTGGTTGTCTGCCCATAACCGACGACTACCACATCTTCGATCTTTTCTTCCACAGGTTTCAAAACGACATTGATAATGCTACGTCCGCTGACGGCCTGCTCTTGCGAAGCATACCCGATAAAAGAATAGAGGATGGTATCACTCGGAGTGGCCGCAATACTGTAGTGACCTTTGTCATCCGTAAAGGCTTTAGCCGGTTTATTCTTCAAACCGATACTCACACCTTGCATGGGTTGATTGTCCACCGTCTGCACCTTACCGACCACATTCGTTTGCTGACTTTTTGTTTTTGTGCCGGGCACTTCTTTGATCAGTGCCGTCTTGTGATCAGCATTCAAGATGACTTCGACGTCTATTCCTGCAAAACATTTTTCTATGACGTGTTTCAAGTCTGTATTTTGCTCATCCAATGTGACTACCTCTATCTTTCTGGACAGATTGGCATCCGCCATGAAATTGTAACCCGTCTGCTTGGAAAGCTGATAAAAAACGGTCTTAAGAGGAGCTTTTACCACCTGAATACTTACTTTTTGGGCAAATGTCATAGCACTGGCCTGAAAGAACGTGACTATCAAAAGAATAAAGCTAAGCTTCATAATGATGAGAGGTTTTAGAATACGATAAGATTTACCGCACCACAATGCGGTTATTTTTTTATACATTTGAATTAGGATTTAATTTTACTATTTACAGTTAGTTATTAATTTATCCTGCTGAAGCTTCACGCTTTACAGAACAGGAGTGCTCGCAACACTTCTGTTCTTTCAACAGGAATACATTATGCAATCAGTTTAATTATTTCTCTTGACAACTACCCTCCTTTCCTTGTTTTCAGTATTTATCTCAAATTTCACTTTATTCGTCATTTCCATGGTCTCCAACAGATGATTTAGGTTTCGGGTACGTAGGTAATTGCCTTGAAATTCTACCCCCGACATATCTCCCCTGTATTCGACCGCAAATCCATACCACTTGGCCAGCTTCTTCATGATATCCTTAATATTTTCATTATTAAAGATAAAATACCCTTCCCTCCAAGCTTTTATATCGTCCACATCGATGTCGACCACTTGGATCTCTCCGCTATTCATCGCCGTCACGGACATCTGCCCCGGTTTTAGCAATGTACCCCGTGAATGGGCGGAATTTCCCTGTAACGATACCCGCACACTACCTTCTACCAGAGCAGTTTTGACGGTTCTGTCTTCCTCGTAAGCACTTATATTGAATGCTGTACCCAATACTTCTACATCTTGGTGTCCAGACGAGACTATGAAAGGGATTTTTCGGGTATTTTTTGAAGAATAGCTTGGTTTTACTTCAAAGTAAGCTTCTCCGGCAAGTGCTACTTTTCTCTCTTTTTCGGAGAAATGCACAGGATAACGAAGTTTGGAAGCTGAACTCAGCCATACTTTGCTGCCATCCGGCAATACTACTGTATATTGGTTGCCCGTGGGTGTCTCTATGGTGTTGTAATGGTCCGTTAACTCACCTTTCCCTGCGTCTACTACCGTATAAAGCAGCTGTCCATCAGCAGTTTGGCTGATCTTTATACCGTGTTCTTCAGCTATCTCACCAATATTACCGTCTTGGATACGTACTTGGGTTCCATCCGCCAATGTCAAGACAGCAGAATTGGTTTCCGGCAACAGAACAGCGATAGGTGTGTTTTCCATTACGGCTTTATCTTCTGACCGAAAAAGAAGCCAACCCAACCCGACACAAATCATCAACGATGCCGCAATAGCTAGACGCGGCCAAAGACGTATAGCCTTCCTTTCCTCCAAAGACTCATGTAGCTTTTTCAGACCCATTTGATATTCTTCCTGTAATTCTTCAGATTTGAGATTCGAAGGAGGCGTTTTGTAGTTGAGATACCAACTCTCTACAATAGCCTTTTCCTTTGCACTGGCGGTACCGTCATTATACTTCTTAAGCAATTCCTCTGCTTTTTTCATGCGCGTTTATAATGGTTAAAATTTACTGCGTTTATTAGGTAGACACGCGAGACAGAGGGAGGGGGTATAAAGAAATTGATTTTTTTATAGTTATCTATACACATAAAGAAGGTGTCTAAAAGGCCTATTATGCCGTCATTTCGAGGAGGAACGACGAGAAATCTATGGTTAAGCAATTTTTCAACTTGTTGAAAATAAGTTAATTAAAATTCATCCATAGATTTCTCTCTTCGTTCGAAATGACGATTAAATAAATTATCAGACCTTTTTAGACACCCCCTTAAAGCAGTGAGTGCCTCTTCTATTTTTTGTAGAGTTTCTTCTTAAGTTCGGCAGTGGTGATACAGAAGTTATATCCCTTTTTTTTCAAGGCATTGGCAAGAGCATTGTCACCTGTCCATATTTTGTGTCGTTTGTACAAGTGGAGCGCAACGAAATAAGCATCGTTTATATCAATATCCTGTACTATCTTTTTAGCTTCTATCAAATCTTTTTTAGGGATTTCATCCTTATCAATGATTCCAATGCCGGCAATTAACTTTCTAAAATTGGTAATAATCTGTTGATTGCTTTTGTCTGAAATATCAGCAATTTTTTGTGCATGGTTTTCTACTTCTTCAATGACATAATCCAGGACAAGAAATTGTATTCTACCTTTTTCAGCCAGGACAGAAGCCACAACTCCTCGAGGGGTAATGAGTGCACTAATAAAGATATTACTATCTGTAATAACGATCATTCGGGAATTGGCAAATTGTGATGTCTGTACAATCGTTTATTTATAGTACGATTTATCTCTGCCGAAAGTTTTTTAACAGCTTTTTGTTTTTCAGCATAAGACATTTTTTTTGCTTTTGTCTTCGGTTTAGTGTCTATTACAGAAAAATCAAGACCTAAACGCTTTGCCATATCCAGCAAAAAATCAATATCGCTTTTTTTTCCTTTATTTATAGTGATCGTAGTCATGACAATATCCACTTATGACAAATATACAAAAAACTTACGAAAATACAGAGTGCTCATATCTCGGAGACCTGAGAGATTTCGGTCTCAAAAAAACAAAGTAAAAATACCTGCTCCCAATTTTACCCTCAACACCCGAAGCGCATTTCTGACCTGCGTGCGTACTGTTTGAGGACTTATAGACAGTTCTTCTGCTATTTCTTTGTGGGACTTCTCCTGAAAACGGCTCATTTCGAATATCTGCCGCATCTGTGGAGGTAATGAAGTTACTTCCTTTTCAATTAATTGAACTAGTTCTTTTTCTCGTATTTTTTCATCCAGGGTATATTCACCTGCATTCATAAAGTCCTGCAAGGATTGCATATACATCTCCCTGACCTTTTGGTTTCTGAATACATTCAGTACCCTGCTCCGAACGGACGTATACAGGTACGCCGATAAGCTTGTGATCTCTAAGGTTTCTTTTTTATTCCACAAATAAATAAAGATCTCCTGCAAGATATCTCTTACCTCTTCCCGGTCTGGTAGTCGTCGGTAAGCATGGTTATACAGCAGACCATGATATCTCTTATAGATTTCATCCAATGCTGATCTATCGCCCGATTTCAACAAGTCCAGTAATTCAATATCCGTATATATCCTACTCAATGAAACATAAGGTTTGTTAACGAAAATACTATCTTTTTGGATAGTACACAAACTGTTATTGGTTAATACGAATATCGCAATTTATTCGAAGGCAATACTCCTATAATTTATCAAAATTATCTAATATTTTGACATGAGAAGAACAACATCTATTCAGATTTCTTTATAAACACATAATCTTCCAACCATGCCATACAGCGATGCATCCACTTGTCTGATGTCGTACGGTTGTTCAGACCAAACCCATGACCTCCGGCCGGATATAGGATCATTTGCGCCTTTACATTATTCTGCTGCAACGCTTCATAAAACCGTAACGCATTTTCGACCTTCACGACTTTGTCGTCTCCGGCATGAACAATGAAAGTCGGGGGAACATCCGGTGTGACCTGCTCTTCGTTTGAATAAGCATATACCTTTTTCTCCGATGGCGAATTTCCGATCAGGTTATTGCGCGATCCCCTATGGGTCAACGAATCTTTCATACTGATGACGGGATACATCAATATCATGAAATCGGGACGTACGCTTATTCCTTGGGTATCGACAACAGGTCTCTGAAAATGAGTACCTACCGTAGATGCCAAATGACCTCCTGCCGAAAAACCGATCACACCGACCTGATCGGGGTTTATATTCCATTTGGCAGCGTTCTTCCGGATCGTCACTAATGCAGTCTGCGCATCTTGCAAAGGTCCCGTGGATTTATCTTTCATCGTCTCATCCGAAGGCATCCTATATTTTAAGACAAAAGCAGCTATACCGTTTTTCTGAAATTCCTTGGCGATGAGATGACCTTCTTTTTCTATTGCCAGACCGGCATAGCCACCTCCGGGACAGACCAAGATGGCCGGTGAAACCTGGTTGCTTGTCAATGCAGGATAGTAGGTAAGAGTCGGAACCGAAACTTTAGCAACCCACTCCCCTCCAGATTTTCTCGCTGTAGCAGTTTCCTGGTTTTGCACAACAATGCTATTGGGAATTGTATTTGCATACAATGGCATTGTCTCTTGCGAAAAGGTTTTGGAACCACACAAAAAAAAGGTTGCGATCAAAATAGATATTATTCTCATCAATATAATAATTTTTAGTTCTATAGTAAAGATAGGAATCTTTGAAACGTATTGCAACGAATAAAATTTTGCGCTACCACATAACAAAAATACTATCTAACATGATCTCCAACAATAACTTCTCGTTAGGGTAATCTGTGCACGACACCCTTATATAGTTTAATTTTTGACAGCGTATTTATCTGGTTTATAGAGATAAATATATAAAATATTCTTCATTCAACCCGTTGTGCATTATCAAATAAAAACCACTCTATTGTCATGCTGACGATAGGAATTGCAAAGCAATCATTCATGCCATTGAAGGCTAACACGAATGAATAACCATCTGTTTGTGTATGGCTATTAGATTCCTCCTATTGTCGGAATGACAAAAAAAACGCACATAATGCACAACGGGTTCATTCATTATATTTTTAGTCCTTGCATAATAGAATCCCTCGTATGGATACACGTTTTTTTTGAATCGTCACCAACTTAAATTCTTTCTGTCATAAAACAAAATGCGCCCTGTCTCCACTCCTATGACCAGATTATTTTTTGCACCACCGATATTTCCTACCGAAGGCGTACACTCATGTCCTCCCAACGATATATTCACACCTTTGTGCTTCAACACCTTGGGAAAGGCATACTCCGGCTGCTCATTGGTACCTATATTTTTCAAAAACAAAATGGTTGATCCTCTCCTGGGTTTCATATTCAGCGGCAATCCGCGGTCAGTCGTATCGGGAATAGACTGTTTGCCGTAGGTACCGATCAATAGATCATGCACCCCATCCTCATCCCAATCTATGATCTCTATCTTGCTGCGCCCTACTGTACCTCCACGAGACTTATTGCCCCGGATCGGCTTTCCTTCCAATAGCAATTTTCCTCCATCCTTGACGTTATACGCATCCAATTGCCAATAAAGATGCAATTCATCATCCCGATCAAAAATCATATAAGCAACCTTATCCCCAAACCGGGCCACGCCGGGCTTCACACGCCAAGTACCATGCAGATCCATTCCTTCCAGGTATAAGGGCCTCTCCGAAGCCAAGACAGGATTTTCTGCTGTACCGATATTCTTATAGAACATAAATTTTCCACGGCTGTCTCCGGTCAATATATCGAGCTTGCCATCTCCATCCCAGTCAAACACGGTAGGGCTCACATACCCCCACCTCGCCTCTCCGGGACCTTGTATATCTTCCCGATACCCTGGCTGGATGTGGATGATCTCATTATTTGCCTTCAGATATTCCGGATCACCATATTTAGGGTTTTCATTGGTACCTTCGTTCTTATAGTAGAAAATAAAACCCATCGAGTTGCCGACGATCAGATCCACTAACCCGTCATTGTTCCAATCCACTAGACAGGGATTGACCAACGAACCAGCGTATAAATCGGGATTCAGCTGCAACAAGTGTTTCGGTTTGTCAAATACCAGATTTCCTTTATCGTTGATCTTATTCTGATTAGCATAATAATAGATTCCTCCTTCACCGACGGTCAATATCCCCTGATGCATATCATCATATTTGAAATGCCCTACATAAGCGTGCACATTTGGATTGCGCTGTATGATACCTTCCGCATCTACGATATATTTTTTGGTCCCAAGTGTGTTTTTCTTTATATCCCATTCATATCCCTGTATATTTCCTAAACGAGTTCCACTAAAAATGTAAAACTTATCTTGAATCTCTGCACCTATAAAACCGTCAAATGCATAATAGACCTGATCCAGAGAAGTGAACTGTTCTACTTTCACCTCGTTATCTTCTATACGATTCATCACACCTCCCAATATCCCTAGTCGGGGAATTTCGTACGGCCAAAAACCTTCCGCGTTATAAGCAATTTTGTGTGGGTATGATGCTCCATTTGAAAAAACGCCTTCTTCTCTCCTCCCTGCTAGGAAAAGGATCTTCCTATCGGGCAGCTCCACTATACCAAAATCCGAAAACCCCGTACCGAAAACCTTGATCTCTCCTTTTGGCTTAAATACCTTAGACGACTTGTCAAATTCGGCATAACGTATGACTTTGCCGTACTTCCACAGGCCATAAACTGTACCGCTACTGTGTTGGAATACTACTCCTCTCTCTTTGTTTTTTCCCTCATAAGGTGCATCGATCTCCAAAGGACTATCATAGATCGGTACTCCATCTGGAGACATTTTTTCAAAGGCATAATAATAGATCACACCTTGGCTTCCGTTTGTTCCCTGTAAAAATAAGTCTACAGGCTTGTCCGAACGAACCGCGGCAAGCCCCATCAGATAACCATTGTAAAAAGGAACAGATAGTCTACCGTAACCTTTCTTGTCCTGATTCAGAATAGGTCGACCGCTCTCCAGAGAGATCTGGGAGTAAGCTGCAAACCAGCCTGAGAATAATAAAAATATGATAATCTTGGGCATAAGTAGTTGTTTAATTAAAAGTCAATCATACCGTCATTTCGACGAGGTACGAGGAGAAATCTATGGATAAGAAATTTTTCAACAAGTTGAAAAATAGTTAATTAAAATTCATCCATAGATTTCTCTCTTCGTTCGAAATGACGACTAAATAAATTACCAGACATTTTTGCCCTTACTATTTCTACAACTCAATCCGAAATGGTGCTACCGGCAGTCCGCTCTTGCTGAACAAATTGCCTATTGCAACATCTGAAAACGAAAACTTAACCGATTTTGGATTCTTTATCGTTGCATTGTAAACGACCAATTTATTGCCTTCGATACGTGCATCAGCAACCTTATAGACATTGTCCGCTCCAGCAACAAACAATTCTTTAATTGTATTTCCTTGCATCATCAAACCGTTGCTGACATAATCAAATTCCACGACCACCTCATTCCCTTTGACGGTATGCGATTTATACACCGGGGACTTATAATCCTGCAGTTTCTTGCCATATACTTCTGCCAATGCGATATTGGCTAAGCGATTGGCAACTTCTTTTTTATAGGGTGGATGGATATTTTTAATATCGGGCACCAGATCAGAAACCACGACCATAGCCGTTTTCGGTAGCTTCAACAGTGCCGTCTGCTGTTCTCTCAAAAGCGATGCTTTCTGCTCCGAAGGAGTAGATTGTTTATAGATATGTGGCGCAATCTGCACATAGTAGAATGGCAGTTCCGCATCCCATTCTTTTCTCCATGAATTGACCAATGCGGTCATCAGTCTACCATAGTTCTTATAATTGTTTACATTGGATTCGCCTTGGTACCAACAGAATCCAGCAAGAGTGAAGCCTTTCAACGGGTGTATCATACCATTCCAGCTGGACCCAATCGCTGTAGGACGTGAACGATGTGGACTAAAGGTTTTCGCGTCGGCTAGCAAGACAGGGTCAGATTCCACAACTTCCTTAGGCATCCATACTTCAGCGTTAGTACCCCCAATGCTGGCACTGATGATACCGATGGGCACATCTAGCTCCTGATTTAGTTTTTTGGCCAAAAAGTATCCTATGGCACTAAATTCTTTTAGTCGATCACTGGATGCCATTTCCCATTTATTGATAAAATTGTCCTGTGGTACCTGAGCACCGATACGATTGACATGCAACAACCGGATGTTTTTATTGTTGGCGTGGGGGATTTCGTCCAACATTTCTTGATGCTTGCTTTGTGCTCCCCATTCCATATTGGACTGCCCCGAACAAAGCCATACCTCACCAATCAAAATATCCTTTATAGAACTCGTTATGCGTCTGTTTACAAATTTGATTTCATAGGGTCCTCCTGCCTGTGGTGTTTTCAATATTGCCGACCATTCTGCGTTCCCGTCACAGGTCACTTTGACTGTATCCTGAGACCAACCCGGCAATATCCATACCTGACTACCTCTTCCTCCCCAACCCCAGATCTTCACTTCAGCATTACGTTGTAGTACCATGTGGTCCGAAAATATGGATGGTAATGCCACCTGACTCTTTGTCGGCATATAGGCACAAAGCAATAAAATGAATACAAAGGAGGATGTAATGAATAATTTACGCATAATGAGTATAATATAAAAAGTGACACATAAGTTTTTTGGTTAAGCCAAAGATAGAAAATCTATCTACAATCTTCATCTCATCATTTATCAAGAACATCCAACATATTGTCAAAAATCTATATAGAAAGCCCTACAAAATTGTTGGATATATATAAGGTAAAATCCTGCCAAAATCCGGAAAGACTAAAAAACTTTTTGGCGGAATTTTACCCCTTTCTCATGTATCAATTCGATCAAAAAAAATAAAAAAATCTACCCAAAACATCAGTAAAGGCATATTTTTTTCTTCTCCGCCCCTTTCAGCACCGTTCCCCCAGCCTTAAGGATATTTTGCGTTCCCGTCGGGATATCCGAAAAAACCCAAGGGAAATCATCCTTATCCCTTGGGAAATCCCAGACATCCCCAGGTAAATCCTGCATACCCTTCGGTATATCTTGCGTTCCCTCAGGGAGATACCGCATAGCCTTCGGGACATCGGAAGAATCCCAAAGGAAATCTTGCTTATCCATGGGGATACAGCGCACATCCTTAAGGCTACAGTACCAATCCCTTGGAATATTCTCAAAACCCTCAGGGAAATGTTGTCTGTCCGTTGGGATATGCTGCTTTTCCCAAAGGCGGCATCACACCTCCCTTGGAATATTTTGCATTTCACGAGGGAAACTGTATATATCCTTAGGGACATTTTAAAAAACCTTGGGGCGATCCTGCTCAACCGTCTGTATCTTTCCGATACCCTTGAGGATATTTTCCGCTCCTTTACGGATATTTTGAAATTCCCTAAGAGGGTTTTGCCGATCCCTCGGGGTAATCCCAGCTATCTAGTTATTTTTAGGGTTCTTCAGATAATAGAAATGACCATCCTCGGCTCCTATCAAAAGATCTTTGTACTTCGATCCATACCAATTGACCAACGTCGGGCTGGTATCATGTCCGGCAAGTACTAACGCCGCGACAGGATCTTGATTTTTATAGTAATTAAGACCTTTTTTTGTTCGCACAAATTCCATGACTGTCGCATTTTTGCTATTGACAATGATGTCGTTTTTGCCATCACCATTCCAATCTCCGATGGTGAATTTACGTCTTCCGCTCTGTCCGTGTTGCTTCGCATTCAGTCGCAATAGCCCTGCTAAACTGTCTACTACAGCATGTTTTTGATCAAAAGCCGACTCGTTAACCGAATAAAAAATCCGCTGCGGCGCTTTCAGTAGCTTACCCTGACTTTTCGCATCCCTTTCAAAATAAGACAAATATCCTGCTGTATCCATCATAATCAGATCGTTCCATCCATCGTTATTCCAATCGATGGTAAACGGCGTTGTACGCCATTGCGTCACCAAGCTATTCGGCTTTGGCGTCCACCATACCCAAAAAGGCTTTGGCGTTTCCGCACCCTTCCAATCCACCAAAACAGGCTTCGGTTTCGCCAATACTGCTTTTTCTTTTGTTCCTATATTTTCATACCATACAACTTCGCCAAAAATAGAGTTCACAATAAGATCAAGCTTCCCATCGTTGTTCCAATCCGACACAGAGAGCGTCGTATAGCCCCATTTTTGCTCTGCCGGCCCTTGTATAGAGCCATTATACCCCGCCATGATCCGGATTTCCTGGCCTTCTACTTCCAATAATTTTGGCTTCGCCCAACGCGGTGCGCCATCGTATAGACCGAGGTTTTCGATAAAGGCAAAGCGTCCCGCCGAATTACCGACAATTAGATCCTCGTCGCCATCATTATCCCAATCGACACTGACAGGCGTAACCAGCACACCAAATTTGACATTGTCTGCTTCCTGCTGAAAGTAATAGGGATTTTCAAATTGAGGCATTCCGTTCACGATTTCCCCCGTATTTTTGATATAGGCGACTCTTCCATCCTCATCACCGACAATAAGATCCACATGTCCATCTTTATTCCAGTCAACCGCAACAGGGATAATCATCTCCAGATCCATTTTTACAATTCCCTGGTTATTATAGACATATTGCCCTTCCTTAAATATAGGATTTTCCCGTGTTCCGATATTTTCGAAATAGATCAGTTTATCCAAAAATTCGCCACAGATCAAATCCAAATCACCATCACCGTCAAAATCGGCCATATTCGGTGTAGGAGCACCATATACATCTATTGTCTTCCCATATTGATCTTTCAACCGACCCCTATTCATATATTCTCCATCAACATTTTCAATCAAATATACGTATCCGTGTAATGGGCCTTTTGTCCACTGACCGTGACTGTTGAACGCATTATCCCAACCGTAATCTCCCCATTCATCGATGCCTACAATAACATCCAAGTCTCCGTCATTGTCATAATCCACATGCTTCCATTGATTGAACCGGATACGACCGTTGATCTCGCCTTTGATGGTATTCACGTCAAACACCTTTTTTTTCTTCTTGGTATAGGTATTCAGAAAATCCGTATAGATTACCCCGGGTCCGCTAAATATCGGCTTACCTTCGTGGTATGATATCTGGATATCTTTGACCGATTTATTCAACCATTTAGGTTTTGCAAATACGGGTTTCTCGTCTCCTGATATATTTTCAAATAAATACAAGCCGTTAAATGGCCTACCTTGACTAGAAACCACTAAATCCATATCCCCGTCATTGTCGTAGTCAACCGGTAGCGGCCAAGCCCATAACCCTACCCCTAAATCGACAATTAGACCGGGATTATTATATTTTAGAAACTGTAGATCTTGTTCTTGTGAAATAGATTGGGATACAACCCCACAAGTTAGCGATAAAATTAAAAAAATCTGTCTCATTATAATGCTCTTCCTCCAATAGCTATTTGATCCATAAAATTTAACATGACATCCTCTTCGCTCCCTCCTATGACGTAACATCGAAGAACGATACCCTCCTGTGCGGCGATACTATTTAATGGTCGATAAACCTGTAAATATAACGTTGGTTCGGGTTTATAATCTTCTACCCCGTTTTCTACATTCAAAAGATACCTTGTGATGGGATCGAACAAAATACCATTCTTGCTATAAACCCACTTCAATTTCAGATTTTTGCTGTTGGTTATTGGAGTATAGTCCAAGGTCTCCACCGAAAAATTTTTTATCTTTCTGTTCTTAATCTCTATCTCAAAGTACCGCTCTTGTTTCAATGCTTGTTTCTCATCTTTTGCAGGTTTGTCTTTCGTCGCAAATTTCAACTCACCCCGCGCATTTTGTACCAGCCCCTTCCCCAGTCTTGTGATGATATCAAAATCTCCTATACGAAAACGGTCTTTCGTCAGGTTCGCCTGTGGAATGCTGACCAATATAGGATGCTTTGTATAATTTTTCAAATCTTCAGGCTCTATATTCGTATTGCTTTTCCTGAAATCCGCAATCCGATGGAAAGTAACCATATTCGCATCGTGGTAACGGAAACCATACCAAGATGTTCTACTCACAAAAGCAATATCGTTGTCATCAAAAACCCAATCGACATATTGAAAGCCAAACGTATCCCATGTCCGCAGATGGGCGCCCTCATCCCATTTCAATATTTTCTTTTTAATCGTCCAGTTTGTCAGATCCGGAGAACTCATTAAAACCAATACATTACGTTGGTGCCAGTTGCCATCATGTGTCCTTCCCAATGTATTTCTAAAAGATGAAATCTTATTCGTAATGGTCCAATACTGCTTAGAAATCGAATCATAACGAATAGTAAATTTGCTTTCTGCCCCCGGAAAATGCACAAAGTTTCGCTTCTCGTTCTTAAAAACCATCTGCATATTCTTATCGTCGACATCAATGATCGCAGCTATTTCATCTCGAGGCTTTCCAGCGGCAGCTCCTTCTATTGTATAATTAACACCTCTACCTATCCACGTTTCTAAACGCATGAAGTCTACTAATTTACCTTCTCGGGTAACGACTAAATTTCCCTCCAGCCAATTGGGTCGTCTGGCATTGAGCCATTGCTCATCAAAACGGATACTGTTCGTTCTTTTCCAGCTCGAGGCCTTGAGCAAATCCGCACCCTCATCGGCACAAATTGCCAAAGCATGAAAATCCCTCCGGTCTTTAGCATCGAAAGCTTCTTCATAAGCCCTCCAAATCTTGCCCTTATGCTTTACAATAGGCACAGGTCCCGTATGAAACATTCCTTTGGCTAGTATTCCCGTATCCTCATCCTTCGGTTCAGACCATGTCCTACCTTGATTAGTGGATCGATAAATGATGATATTTCCCCATCCTTTGGACGTACCCATGAGGTAAACATTCCCTTTATGTTCAAAGATATTGGCCCAGATCAACGGAGCAACCCGGGAAAGCAAACTCCATGTTTTTCCTTTGTCTTTGGAAACATGTACGCTCGTTCCCCGGTCAAAATCATGGGAAACCAAATAATCACCATTCTCTAAAATGACAATACTTGGCGAGGCGACTTTTTTAACGATAGGATCTTCTTCGGATTCGAACACAACCGTACCTACACTTTTCGGAAAGGGATTAAATCGTTGTGCTACAGCTGTATTTAGCAGAAAAGTTGTACAGCAAATTATAACAAGGAACTTAAAAACATTTATTTTTTTCATCATCTATATTTTTATCGTTTTACAGTTTATTACCAGCTCAAATCTTTCCTGTCATAATACATAAAAGTCCCATATTCCGTACCTACGATCAGATTAAGCGTTTTTCCATCTCCCCCTATATAACCTGTTGTCGGCGCGCATTCATGCGCTCCCAAAAGAATATCTTCACCTTTAAACTTCATCATCTTGGGAAATTCAAAAATTGGTTCTGCGTCGGTTCCGGCATTTCTCAAAAATAATACAGCCGCTCCCTCGTTTTTCGTCTTGCGATTATAAGGCAAGCCCGTCATCGGATTTGGTATAGCTGCTCCCCTGCCTGTACCAATCAACATATCCTTTACCCCGTCCCCATCCCAATCAACTATATGCGTTTTTGCCCTGCCATATTGCCCTCCTTTTCGGCGATGCCCGTGTATGTTTTTACCATCTGTTAACTTTAATTTCCCAGCATCGTCTATATTGTAAGTATCTGTTTTATAATACAGGTGAAAATCATTGTCTCTATCTAAAATTACATATACATCTTTGCCCCCCATTTCTGCCACACCGGGAATGGAACGCCAACCGCCATGTACATTCAATCCTTTGATGTAAAGTGGGTGTTCAGATTCAAGCGCTGGCTTTGATTTTGTTCCTTTGTTGATGTACACCATGAATTTTCCTCTGCTGTCTCCGGTCAGAATATCGGGCAAACCATCTTTGTTCCAGTCGTAAACTACCGGACAGGTATAACCCCAGCGAGCTTCATGTGGCCCCTGTATATCTTCGCGATAACCGGGTTGAACATGAATTTTTACGCCTCCTGCTTCTAAAGCAACCGGATTCTGATAAGCTGGTTTTATGTTGGTGCCTGTATTTTTAAAGAACAAAATGTTACCTGCAGAGTTTCCTGAGACAATATCCAGCACACCGTCCCCATCCCAATCTGCAAGACTGGGAACGACCAAAGAACCTCCATAAAGGGTAGGATTCTCCTGTAAAATATAAGCCGGATCTTCAAAAACCAGATTACCGTTTTTATCTTTTTGTTTCGTGTTCTGATAGAAGAAAATACCCCCCTCTCCCGAGAGCAACAGACCTTCCGTTTGTCCGGGACCTTTAAAATAAGTAGGATAACCGTTTACCGTTGGCGTTCGCTGTATAATATGGTTTTTATCGACTACGTATTTCGTAGGGTATAATCCGTTTTCATCTATCTGATAGGCGTGTATATTTCCCATCCTAGTTCCGCAGATTACATATTTATCTTTGCTTTTTGTTTCATAACCGGTATAACCGCTGATACCGAAATAAGTTTGGTTCAACTCGGTCAAAGGTTTTGCTTCCAGATGTTTGAGGTTTTCCAGATCATTTACCAATGCTCCATAAATACCCACTTCGGTTAGTTCATTGGGCCAGAATCCTTCGGGTGTGTAATAAAGGCTGTCGAACTGCATTTTTATCACAGGAGAAGTGGATACCTTTGCTATGGTAAACAGGAAAAGATATTTTCCTTCCGGTGTTTTTACCACACCAAAAGTGGAAAATCCTCTTGGCAAACCATTAACAGTTATTGATTTCGCTTCGTCAAAAGAAGTGCTTGATTTATCGAAAATCGATGTTTTGATTGCTTTTCCCCCAAATCGCCAAAATCCATGGATCTGTTTATCCGAGGTTTGGATGACAGTCCCCCTATTTCTTCCTGTATCTTCAAAAGGAAGTTTTATTTTTACGCCCTGTGAGAATACAGGTTCGCCTTTCTCTGTTAATTTTTTGAAGTAATACAGGTAAGTACCCGGAGCCCTGTTATCTGATTGCAGAAAAAGGTCTGGATATTCATCATCATTTACGATGGCCATGCCCATAATCGCTCCTGTAATAGAGGGCAACGCAAAATGCCCTATTCCATCGGCGGAACCGTTTTTGATGGGCTCTCCGCTTACAAATGTACTTTCTGCTTGCTGAGCAAGAATATGCAAATGATTCATCAAAAGAACCAAAATAAAAAGGATTCTGTTCAACATATTTTTATTTATCCTTTATAAATTCTCTCCGAGGTCGTTACAAAATCCTTCCTCCTACCGTAATCTTATCATCAAATTTCACATAACTACCACCATCATTTCCATTAACAAACACACAGCGCAATATGGCTCCATCTCTCCCCTTAACCTTATTTAGTGGCCTATATACAGGCAGATACAACGGTGGGTTATCAAAGATTACCCCGTTAATCCCCTCTACACGGTGCAAATAATCGGTAATCGGATGAAAAGTCTTGCCGTCTATACTGTACACCCATTTTAACCTAAAACTTCTGTTGTTCCCTTTAATGGATGATTGCAACGTTTCGAGCGAAAAATTATCCCCTTTATGATTTACAATCTTTAACTCAACATATCGAAAAGCTTTCATCGCTTGGCTTTCATCGTTAGAGATCAACTGGTTTTTCAAAATGATATGCCCCTCCTCATCGATATCAATCCCTTCTCCTATAGAAACAGCCACCTCAATATCACCAAATATTAAATTTCCATTTTTAATATCCTTAATTGGTATATCAAACAGCCTCGGATGCTGGGTATATTTCAACAGATCTTCCGGTTCCTGATCTGAAGCATTTCTAAAATTTTCAACGCGGTGGAAAGTAATCATATTGGCATCGTGGTAACGCTTGCCGTACCAGGATGTTCTGCTCGCAAAAACAATATCTTCCCCATCAAATTGCCAATCCACGTATTGAAAACCAAACGTATCCCAAGTCTTTAACTTCGCTCCTTCATTCCATTTCAGCACCTTTTGTTTAATTTCCCAGTTGACCAGATCCTCAGACTGCATCAACACCAGAACATTGCGCTGATGGGTACTCAGATCATGCGTACCACTTGTATTGACAAAAGTCGTAATCTTATTGGTAATCGTCCAATACGATTGAGATTGGGTATCATAACGGATGGTGAATTTGGTTTCCGCTCCGGGAAAATGAATGTAATTTCTAGGCTCATTCTGGAATTCAGCCGTCATGCTCTCCGCATCGATATCCAAAAAGGCAGCAACCTCATGCCTTGGCTTGCCACTTGCGGCACCCTGAATTTGATAGGAAACGCCTGATCCCGGCCAGGTTTCCAACCGCATAAAGTTGATCAGTTTGCCTTCCGGCGTGACGACAATATTCCCCTCTAACCAATTGGGACGCCGGGCATTGATCCAGGATTCATCAAAACGAATGCTATTGGTACGTTGCCAACTGGATGCTTTCAAAAGGTCAGCATCTTCATCCGCACAGACCGCGAACGCATGGAAATCCCGACTTTCCGCCGAATCAAAAATTTCTTCGTAAGCCCGCCATATTTTCCCGTTATGTTTAACCACAGGGACCGGAGCTGTATGGAATAACCCTTTGAATAGGATACCATTGTTTGCATCCGTTGGGGTAGACCAGGCCTTGCCCTGATCCATCGATTTGTAAATGGCTACATCTCCCCGGCCACCCTTTGACGTTCCCATCAGATATACATCACCTTTGTGTTCAAACAGGGTAGCAAAGTTCGACGGAGATACGCGAGAATGTGACGTCCAGGTTCTTCCTTTGTCTTTGGAAATATAAACACTGGTACCCCCGTTATAAAAAAATGAAATCAAATAATTCCCATTGGACAATACGAGGATACTCGGTGATTGGACTGTATAATCGTTGATGGGGTCATCGACCTCAAAGACGATCGTCCCCGGATAGGGATTAAACGTCTGTTGTACCGAGTCGCCGTCATCCTCCTGGTCAGATGTAGGTGGTACCTTCTTGCATCCGAATAGCAGTGCAACAAATAAAAAAACTATAATCTTGGTATGCCAACTCTTCATCCCACGTAATCTATTCTGCAATCGTCACCGTAAAGGTTTTCATAATCGGCTCACCACCATCCCTAACGTTCGATGCGACAAACACGACTTCATATATGCCGGGCTTATCGTAGATAAACTCATATTCGCCCCAATTACCATCGTTCTTAGGTGTTAAGAGTGTGGGTTTGTCCTTTCCGGCATTAAACCGGGGGAGCTCAAGTGCCTTGCTGATGGCATAGCCTTCTTTGAACTGCCCAACAAGCGGGTGATCCGATCGCGAACTGAGATTATTGAATGCACCATGCCAATTGAGCGTAGTAGAGGTAACTGTAGGTACTGTAGTCATATGACCTATCTGATCCGCTGCCGCAGGATTCAAAGCCCATTTAAAATCAAGCTGGTTTTGATTATACAGCTCCGCAGATCTGCTCTCGTCATCAACCACAACGCTCCGGAGACTTGAATTTACTACCCTGAATACAACTCGCTTCGATTCGGCTTGTGTCGTACAATGCCATGCTAAATAAACCGGTTTTTCTTCCGCAAAAATTGCAGTAATATCCCCCATACCTGAATCTTGATAATCAGCAATATCGCCCGGCTTGTCCTTTATCACAAATTCGTGAGGAATAGGCTTCCATGTCGCTGCTAAAGCATTGGTATAAGCATTCACTCCTTCACGCTCGCCATTAAAATCGGTCGAGTACAGCAAATGCGCACAGTCCCAATTGACCTCAGTATCATTGTCAGGAGACTTTCCCGTTTGAAAACTTAAATTAGCCAACACATCATAAAACCGGTCTTGATCCTTGTACGCATACGCATTACCAAATGTACCCGAATAAAAGTCAATTAAATCGGGGTTACCGGACAGTTGGAATCGCACGGTGTCCTTCACGATTTCGGTTACTTCTACGTCAAACTCCAATGCACCTTTCTGCGTAGGATCTTCGACATCGATCTTCGCCAACTCGATAACTTCTACACTGTCGGCATTACATGCCAAGATAACACCCATACTCAGTGCCATCCAATATTTTATTATACCTTTCATCTGTATATCATTTATTATTCATTACTGAATATTATTATTCCTCGATCGTCAGCTTTATTGTCTTTACGACTTCTTTCTTCCCCTCAAAATTCACATTGAAACCTACAAACGTAACTTCAAACTCACCGGCTTCCTCAAATGCGTACGTGTACTCCGTCATATTTTCCATTTGCATGCCCTTGACCACAATGGGATAATCTTTACCCAAATTCATCTGATCAGGCAAAGTGATCGGACCGCTAACAGCATATCCTTCTTTCAAGAGGCCAGCAGTATTATCGAAAATACCATTCCAATAGATTAGAGAATTGGTAATGCTCGGTAGATTCGAAGTCTGTGCTGCAGCCTCTGGATTTAATGACCATTGAAAGCCCATAGCTGCTTGTGAAACTAATATTCCCGAAATATCAGGTTCATTCGTAGCAATTCCTTTAAGATTGAAATCTGCTACCTGAAACCGCGTCCGTTGTGAAGCTTCGTTTGTCTTACAATACCAAGCGAAATATACCGGCTTACCTTCTTCAAATATGTCCGTGACATCGACAGTTCCTGCATCGGAAAAGTTGGCCGATGTACCATCAATAGGCGGGATATCAAATCGATCCGATATATTAATCCAGTTTACCGCACTCACATTGGTATAATCGTAATTTTCGTTGAATTCCGTGGTATACAACAGCTCTGCACAGTCTTCATTATTACCTGCAAATTTTGCCGCCCGGAAACCTAACGTCGGCATATATTCATAAATACGTTCGACGTCCTGGTACCGATATTCCTTTCCATAATGGCCAGGATAGAAGTTGATCATATCCGGGCTCCCTTCGATATGGAAGATAATGGTATCGCCCACCTTATACACGACCTTGTCTGTCCAGACGTCTAAGTGAGGTTCAGTGATTTCATAAGAGTCACGACAGGACATGACGACAAACAGAACGCTCATTAAAATTAAATACTTTTTCATTGGACTACTTTTCATAATTACCATCCTGGGTTTTGAACTAATTTTTTATTTACGCCCATTTCGTATGACGGGATCGGCCACCATGCATCTCTGCGCTCTACACTTCTGAAATATCGTCGGGCACGCACATAATACGATGAGGTATAGGTCTGCGGTGTTTCAGCTTCCCGAGCCACCATATTATCATAGAATACGCCCCAACGTACTACATCATTTTTGCGCAACATTTCAAAACATAATTCCCGTGGTCTTTCATCCCGAACTTCTTTCTTAAAATCGGCATAGCCTCGATCTGTAAAATCCGTCGTCGGGCTTGCTAACGTGGGATCCAACCCCAACCCTCTTCGTTGAACCATGTTGAGGTATTCGATCGCATCGTCATTGGCCCCTTGATAGACTTCGTTGTATGCTTCGGCATACATCAATAGTACATCCGAGTACCGCAAAATCGGGAAATTTTGAGGTGTCTGCGAGTTCAGCTTGGGAAGCACGGTCTCGTATTCTCTTCTGAACTTACCGCAAAAACGTTGGTATTTGGAATCATTAACACCCCATTCAACTTTCATCGCTACTCCACCATCGTTTACATAATAATATGGAGCGACGTTCCAGTTCTGACGTTTGTCTCCGGTCTCATATAGACCATGCAAATAATCGGTAGATCGTAAGACACCGATCGAAAGCCCGATCACGTTGTCTATCACAGGATTACGGATACCGTTATTTCTACCGACCATACCTGAGGTAGGGTATACGGCTGTACCATCGCTATGAAACTCAACCTCAAAAATGCTCTCTTGCAGATCGTATTTGTCCTGTGCATAATTGATAAACACTTGCTGATAGGACGGGTTCAATGCGTGAAAGCCCTCATTGATGACACGCCCAGCATAGACCAAGGCATCTTCGTACCGTTCTTCCTCATAATAAGGATATCCGGCCAGATACAGATTGACCCGAGCCAATATGCCCCATACGGCAGATTTGGATACCCGGCCACCGGTACCGACTTCACTGGCCGGCTTTACCCAGGCCGCGGCCTTTTCCATATCCTGCAGGATCTGTGCATACACCTCTCTGCCCGTAGCCCGCGGATGTTGCAATTCCTCCGCACTGGCATTTTTGATCGGATTGAGGATCAAGGGAACACCTTGAAAACGTGTGACCAACATAAAATAATAATACGCCCGCAGAAACAGTGCCTGACCACGGATATCATTGCGTTCATCGACGCTGATATCTATATCAGCATTGTCTACATTTGCCAAGAGATTGTTCGCTCGATCGATCCCCACATAGCACGACCGCCAATAATTCTGGATTTTGGGATCGGTAGGCGTGACATTATAGTCTCCTACCGAATTTTCATCCGAACTGTAGTCCTCATAGGCTTCATCAGCTTCTAGCCCCATCCTGCCCAACATATTATTACCATAGAGATTGCCGTCAGCCAATGCGGCATATACACCATTCAGGGCATAGTTCAACTCCGCTGCTGTCGAGTAATAATCGTCCTTAACCATCGTATATTTGGCTGGATCGATATCCAACAAATCATGGCAAGATGTTATGAGATAAACAACACCTACCATCGCTATTTTCTTAAAAATACTTTTCATAACAATATCGTTTTAAAAGGTCACCTTTGCCCCAAAGGATAGCGTTAGGTTCTGTGCGTACGCTGAATAGTCAAAACCGGGTGTCAAAATAGAATTCACGGTCGAAACCTCAGGATCCAAACCGGAATAGTTGGACCAGGTGTATAAATTTTGTGCAGCAAAACTGACATCGACACGGGAGACCTGTGGTATCCATCTTTTTGGCAACATATAAGCCAGTTCAACGGTTTTCAAACGGATATAGGACCCATCTTCCAGATCCTTCGTCGAATAGTAGCCGACCGGGCCGGCACCTCTCGTCCTGAAGTATTCGTTGGAAGGATTATCGGGTGTCCATCTGTCCACATACGTAGCAAACTGGTTCAATGCACGTCTGTTTGTCCCATTCCCTTCAAACATCAAGCGGTTTGCGTTCATGATCTGGTTGCCGTAATTCCACTGGAAAAATATATTGAGGCTCAAATTCTTATACTGAAAATTGTTGTTCAGTCCACCATAGTGTTTGGCCAGGGTACGCCCCATGATGACCTTATCGTTGTCGTCGATGATCAGATCACCATTGACATCCTGATATTTGATATCCCCGGGCTGTGTCAGACTCCTGTCATCGTATAAGGAGACTACATCGTCTTTGAGTACGTAAGAACCATTGGAAAGCTGATCGAAATCCGACAGTTGGTACACACCATCCCATAGCAAACCATAGAAAGAAGATACCGGCATGCCTACCTTAGTCACGTACAGATTGGAAGCATTCCAGCTGGCAGTAAACCTTGCGTTATTAAACATGGTTTTCTCGTCATCCGTCAGCCCGAGTACTTTATTTTGGTTAAAGGAAATATTGAAGCTCGAATTCCATTTAAAGTTCTTCTTGTGGATATTGGCCGAACTGATCTCAATTTCAAAGCCTCTGTTGCGGATAGAGCCGATATTACGGTAAATACGCTGCAATCCTACTGCATATGGCACATTGGCATTCAGCAGGAGATCCTTGGTGTCCTTGTTGTAATAATCCACGACGAAATTCAAACGGTTCTTGAACAAGGAGAGTTCGTATCCGATATCCAATTGGTAAGTGGTTTCCCAGCGCAGATCCTTGTTACCGAAGCTATTCACAATCATAGCATAATCGGGAATGGCCCCACCTGTACCTATGCCATATCGGTCATCCAGCGTAACGATATTGGCCGTGGCAAAATCATTGACACGGTTATTGCCCGTTGCGCCCCAGCTCGCTCTCAGCTTCGAGTCGCTAATAAATGAAATATTCTTGAAAAACTCTTCCCGCCCCAATCGCCAGGATACTGCAACAGCGGGGAAATATCCCCAACGATGCTGCGGGGAGAATTTTGACGATCCATCTATCCGAAAACTTCCGGTCAGGTAATACTTACTTCTGTAATTGTAGTTGATCCGTCCCAAATACGACATTAAGGTATTGGCCGAAGCCGTAGAGACCGGCGATTTGATATTACCGTACTCCAGCGAGCGCATACCTAACTCTTCGTTGGGAATTTGTACCGAAGTAAACCCATATCTGTCGGTAAGGGCTCCTTGCATGGTCATCCCTATCAATGCGTCAAAACGATGGACTTTGTTCCACTGCTTTTTGTAAGCCAGCGTATTTTCGTTCATCCAGTCTGTATACGTATTCTCCGAGTAACTCCCATTTATTCCATTGGCATTATTGGCATGTGGAAATCCGCGGTAGGTCTTGGAATTGTTGAACGCCTCATCTCTGTACATCCGCCACCGATATCCTCCCCGGACATTCAGCTTCAAATCCCATGGCAGGTTATAATCAAGACCGACATTTCCAGTAAAGAAAGTACGGTTCTGCTCCCTGAACTCGTTCTGTGTCGATATGATCGGATTCATAACCAACAAAGTCTCACTGTCATCACCATCGTCGTCAAACAATACGTCCAATAGATTTGCTCCGGTAGATACTGGCCTATACCCCCATGTCCGGTACATGATATAAGTCGCATAAGAGTTGTTGCCCGCAGCCTGCTGATTAGTCAGTTGTCCGTAGTTCTTATCCTTGGAGTAACTGATATTGAAGTTAATGTTCAGGTTCTTATTGATTTCCTGATCTATTCTGGCACGGCCTTGATATCGACTAAAACCCGATTCGATAATCACGCCATCCTGATCAATCACATTGCCGGAAAAAGAATACTTTGTTCCTCGTGTACCTCCTCTTATCGAAAGGTTGTGGTTGTGCATCAAGGCTGTCCTGAACAACAGGTCCTGCCAGTCGTATCCTTGAATATTTTTGTAATCGTCCAAAGTTCGGTTCTCCTGTGTAAGGTACACCCGTGTCGCTTCATCCGGGTCCATCTCGATCTGATACTTCACGAATTCATAAGGATCCATCATATCCATGAGCTTCACGGGCTTTTGCGCGCTTAAATCCAGGTTATACGTAATCGCAGGTGCCCCCTCACTACCTTTCTTGGTTTCGATAATGACCACCCCGTTCGCCCCTCTACTACCGTAGATGGATGTTGCCGAGGCATCTTTCAATACCCTTAACTCTGCTATTTCCTCCGGATTGATAGATGATAGACTAAATCCTTCAATCGGAAAACCGTCCACAACATATAAAGGAGAATTGTCCTGTGTGATCGAATTGCCCCCTCGAATGATAATATCTGACTCCTCGCCCGGCTGGCCCGAAAGCGAATTGACCTGCAACCCAGCTACTCGGCCTGCCAAAGCCTGTGCAATATTGGGTACAGGCGCACGGTTGATATCCTCTACATTCACTTCTGAAAGTGAGCCTGTAAAGTCTTTCTTATTTACGGTACCATATCCGATTACGACCACCTCATCAATACTCGTTGCAGAAGGTTTCATGATAACTTGCTTGGGTATGGATTGGGCCAAAAAATTGACTGTCTCATATCCTACAAATGAAAAAGAAATAATATCCCTCCGATAGGCTTGAATGTTAAATTCACCAGACGCATTAGTTCTGGTATTGAAATTAGGTGTATTCGTATTCTGGACTAGAACTCCCACCAAAACTTCATTCGTACTTGAATCCACGACTACTCCAGTGTATTGTCGTCGCTGCGCATACGAAAACGTTATGGCCAGTGTGAAGAACACCACCAATAACAATTGTTTATTCATCATAATGAACTTTTTAGTTTTTTACAACACTACCTTCTAATTTCAAGACAGGGCTATTATCTTTCACACTAGATTTACCAAATCCTACCGAAATCTTTCCTTTGTCTTGCGAATTATCATTGCCCCAAACATACACCCTAAATGTCACCTTTTTATTCGGTTTTATATTTTGCAAATCCGCTGCTTTCTTCAGATCCAAATTAGGTTGATTTTTTCCGGAATTATTGAGATCACTCATATAGATAGGTTCGTCGTGCAATTTCTTAAAATCACCTCCATTGATGCTATATGTCCATTGGAAGTTTTTAGCGGAAAATTCTTGAACACGTAATTTAGCTTTCAAAAGGGAAAATGATGCCGTATAGCCCTTTTCAACATCTACGGAAAATTCGAAATAAGCTCCCTCTTTGACAGCTTCTTCAAACGTCCGGACGTTTTTGGCCAAATGTCCACTAAATCCTCTTAAATTGCCCTGCTTACTACGTATCAATGGCCCTTTGGACAAATCGCTGGATTTTAGCCCTTCTTTAACAAAAGCCGGCGCAACGGATGCTTCTTTTCCTGTTGTAGGGGAAGGACCAGCGAGATTCCAGGTTATCAATTGCCCATAAGAAACTTGTGCAAAAACGCTTAATAAAATAATTAAAATTGACCTCATAACGATTAGATTTATTTTGTGAATAAAATATAAGAAACATAAGTTCTTTGGTTAATTCAAAGATAGGAGTTCCCTAGAGATGAAAAGTCATAAGATTTATCAAAAACATCCAACATTTTATCATAGATATACGCGGTAACCTCCCCGAACCAAAACAAAAAATGCGAAGCTTTTAAATAAACTTCGCATCTTCTATGTAGGCCTAAGAAACTTACTAGGTCTTATTCCACCTCTATCAGCTTGATTTGTACATTCTCCTGACCATCCTTACGGACAAACTGATTGAATGCAATCTTATCCCCCTTTCTTGAAAAGACAGGTGCTCCCACTATTTTCAATTCACTATCTTTATGATCGGTCAACTGTTGCAAAGTTTTGGCCGCTATATCAAATATATACACATTATTCCCGGCAATAAAAGTAATTTTGCCTCCTTGATAACTGATATTGATCGGAGATTCAATGGAGAAGCCAAATTCCGAGATATATTGAAATTCACCTGTTTCTACACTACACTGTACGATTTGATTTCTCTGCTGATCGTCCTTTGCCAACGCATAGATATATTTTCCATCTGCACTGGACCGAAGCCAATGCCTCAGATCAGACAATCCCTTCCCTGTTCTGGACAAACGTCTCTGCTGTATACCTCTCGGAACATGAGGGCGCTCTCCTTGCCGACCTACGGCCTCTGCATCCGCCTTAACCAAATCCTCATCGATATCGACCAGATAAATTTCTGTAATCAATTCACCCCTTTCATTTCGTGTATGACCCTGAAAAGCTATCGTATGCGTGGCCCCTACCCAACACTCATCAAAGGCTTTGGAGATTTCATCCGAACCCCACTTAGGCTCACGTATGACGTCCGAAACTATAGCTGCATACATTTCACCGTCATTATTTGCAGCATTCTTCTCCACGACCACAGGTCGATCTACAGGCACCATGACACCGACCGTTCGCAAGTCTGGGTCGACAAACTCATCGTTGTACGTAAAACTGATCAATCTGCCATCCGCACTCCAACAATGCGAATGTGTCCCTCCCCGCAACGATCCCGGAGTATATGGAGCGACTACGTCCCGGGGATCATAATGAAATGCTTGCAGAGGTGAATCAATATCTATACCTACCCCTATTCTTCTACTCATGTCATAAGGCTTGACCGAATCTGCATTCGTCAATCCATGTATAAAGATCACCCGATCTGAGGTAGGACTAAACGACACGGCACCGACCCCCGGTCCATAGATGGTCTGGTTTTGGGTTTGATAGATGATTTTTTCTTCTCCTGTACGGACATTCACGATACCGATCGTTGAGGTCTCCCCTATTTTGGTATCATCATTTCGCCCATCGAAGACGATCCATTCGTCGTCCTTCGAAAAAGCGTTGTTGTGGTGCATCGTGTGCCCTGTATCAGATGCTGTCAATGTGTTGATCGTGATGCTAGTATTGGTGTTTTTTTCTGGATTGTACATACAGTTCTGCAATAAAAAAAATAGAATTATCAAAAAAAAATTGTGAATAAATAGATATTTCATAATACATTCAATTATACCATGACTAAAACAGGTAGAAGGTTAGCTACGTTCCAACAATTATTTTACCATTTTTTCTAATGATAGAATACACGGTCAGGTATCTTCTCTTTTGGTTGCCCTTTATAGCTCCATTGTAGGTTTAGCGTTTCTAGATCTTCAGGATTTGTCATAGAATATATTTTAATTGGATGATATCCCACCCTTAATCTGACATTAGCTTGTCGCTCCTCTCCCTGTGTATATTGGTAGTCCGCATCGATCAGACTAACATCGTGTATCCTTATAAAAGCTTTATGACCTGCAGAAATGTAAAAAGTATATTCTCCATCGCTGGGAATATCGATATACCCTTCAAATACAGCCATATTGGAGCTAATCTTGGCTTTTGCAGGATCTGCTACCACAGAAACGGAAATAGGTTTCATGCCACGTGTATCGGGTATCCAAGGTGTATTGGCTTGATAGTTTTTCATCGTCAACCCCTGGCCGAGCTTCACCGGATTTTTGACAGATGGTATCAAGGCCTGATCGTACGGTCTTGCGGCAGAAGTATCAGACATACGCACCTGCAAAACCCTAGCTTTCATATATTGTTGCAAGGATGGTCTTTCGCTCGCTAAATTATTCTTTTGCTGTGGGTCATGGACGACATCGTATATCTCAAAGTCATCGTTGGCCGACTGTACATCATAGCGTACACCGACTGTATCACCTACGCGCAACATTTGCATCTGCTTACGACGTTTTCCTTGACGCTCCGGAACAAAAGCTGAATATTTAAGTACAGTACCCGGGTGGAAATATTCAGCATATACCAGGCTATTAGGCTGTTGCCCTCGTTTTGTGAGAGCCGAAACCAACGATACACCATCCGAACGCACAGGAGCTGAATAGCCGGCCAACTCCGTAAAGGTGGGCAACCAATCATACGAAATATTTGCCGATGTTATCTCGGTATTCGTTTCTATGGTTCCCGGCCACCATGCTATTGTCGGCACACGAAGGCCACCTTCGTAGAGATCACGTTTTATCCCGTCAAAAGGTCCGAATGTATGGAAAAAATCAGCCTGATAGGATACATAGGTCTTAGGTAGATAAGACTCGTTTGACGGACCATTATCAGATGTAAAAACGACCAACGTATTATCCTCTATCTTCAGATCTTTTAATAATTGCAAGATATCCCCTATCTGCTCGTCGATACGAAAAGTTACCGATGCATACCGCTTGTAAGTATCCGGCCAAGGGATTTCGGGCGTAGCTGGATCTTTGTCGTGATCATATACTGCATTGGCATACTGCGGATAGACATAGGAATCTACCGTGCCAGAAGCGGTATTGATCATATGTCCCGGCGTGCCTAACCATCGGATACCTCCATGCAGTCCTTGTCCTTTTGGATAAGCCTGCGTGGGCAGTTCCAATACAGCATGGGGAGTATCATAGGCCAAGTACATAAAAAAGGGTTGATCTCCCTGCTTTTGTTGGTGCTCGACAATATATTTTTTGGCGACAGCCGTAAACAAATCCCCTGTATAGCATTTGTCCAGTGCACGGCTTATCTCATTGTTGTTTTCCCACACTTGTTTACTACCCCTGTATATCCCCTCTTTTGGATAATGCTCATGACCATCGACATGCGCTATATATCCAAAATAATAGTCAAACCCCCGTTTTAGTGGATGAGCTGGCCAATGGGGAGGTTCACCTTCTCCCTGCAATCCCCACTTGCCAATCGCGGCAGTGGTATATCCCGCTTTCTGCAGCACATTACCCAGGGTATAGTTGTCTTCCAATGCCTTATCAAACTGGTTGTCCCGGACATTGGCATGTCCCTGGCTGACTCCCAAAAGTAAGGATGCCCTAGAGGGAGCACACACAGGAGCTGCTGCATAATGATGAGACAGTATAGCTCCATCCTTTGCCATCTGATCCAGGTTTGGTGTCAACAGCCATGGGTCTTTTTCTCCGGGTTTGTGCTGTCTCGTTTTTTGAAACAATACCCCTAGATCTCCATAACCTAAATCATCGACAAGAATAAAGATAATATTGGGTTTCCGTGCAGTGACCTGTTGTGACCATGCGGTGTCCACTCCGCATCCCATCAGACAAAGTATTAAGAGTATTTTTTTTATATCCATCTGCATCTTGCTAGCCATTTGAGTTTTCCGTCAATATCATCATTCCAAAACGAGCATTTGATTTTTTATTTCAAAGACTTGACTATGTCACGGAAATTGATCACACTTTGTGTGACATCAGGCACATTATTATCCCAATTGTATTCGTATTCGGCCGAGATCATCCCCTTAAACCCTTGGCGTTTCAATTCAGCCAAAACACCAGGAATGTTGTTAACTCCCGTACCCCAATGTACATCATGGGCTTTCTTATTGTTCTTTTCATTCAAATCCTTGAAATGCAGATGATAGATTTTTCCCTCCAACTTCTTCAAGCACTCCACCGGATCCAGTCCTGAGCGTACCCAGTGGCCTATATCTGCCGCTGCCCCCATCCTCGTGCTTTTGCCTTTGAGGGATTCCAGAACAGTGTCTGGGTTCCAATAATAGGAAGGTTTCGGATGATTGTGGATAGCAGCCTTAATATCATATTTATCGCATAATCTGGACACGGCATCGAGTGAACGTACATCGGGTTCGCACGTAATGGTTTTGACGCCCATACTTTTGGCAAAAGCAAAGATTTCCTCCCACTCTGCATCATCCTTTGCCTTGACTACACCATAGGCTTCCACCGTAATATTTTTCTTCTTCAATAGATCTCTAACATATTGCTTGCTACGCTCGGACATCCGTGGCCCCATCTTTTCGTCGATACCTCCACCTATTTTTTGCTGCGGATAGGCTTCTACATACCGAAGACCACAGCTTTCGATTTTATCCACTGCTTCGGTAAAGGTGAAATTTTTAAACGTGTAAGCTTGCGCCCCCAGATGCCATCCTAAACTGGATTCCGGAAAGTTGGCTTGTTTAGTTGGCAAATTAGCATTTGAAGCACATTGGCTAAAAACTAATAAGATTATAAATGCCAAACTTTGCATATGCATATGCTTCCAAAGTGTCAAAAAAGATATTATACGTGTCATATTCATTTAAGCTTTTTTAAAATAAGATTTTTTCGTTCTTAAATGTACCATGGCTCACCTAATAAATCGCGATATAATTAACGTTATATTATGGTCGGTACCTAAGTAAATAAGAAATCGACAACTTCCCTACCTCAAAAATATCTATTATTAACAAAAGGAGTGTAACGATTATTTTCTTATCTATCCAACATCTTATCATTTTACAAAGAAATATAAACCGTATCACACCAATAAATCCTATACCCAAAAGATTATCCTTTTTTTGTTGCAGAATATTTTTTTGAGCATATTTTGGAACTCCCCTTTGGAGTTCAATAATTGGTTTTGTACGGTCTTTCGGGATATTTTCAGCAGGTCACTTATTTCCCGGGTCGAATAATCGTCTTCATATCTGAATCGGAATATCTCTTTTCTCTTTCTGGGAAGATTATCGTACCAGGCCGCAAACACACGCGCTAGTTCGGTATCATGAAGCCGTGTATCCGCATACTCACTTCCTACGATTATTTCAGCAAAATCATCGACGACTTCTACTGTATGAATATTTTTTCTAAAATAATCGATCACTTTTTTCTTGACACAATTGGTTAGATAGCCCATGAGATTGTCAATACATCTCACCTCACGCTTGATCCAGATATCCAGGTAAATCTCTTGTAAGATATCTTTTACTGCATCTTCATCTTTCAACCTGCTATACGCTATAGCGTAAAGTAAATCCCAGGTTTTGTCATAGATCAAATCAAAGGCATCCTTATCACCTTTCTTTACAAGGGTGTACAGTTCATCTAATGAAGGAATGTATGTCATAACGATCTCCTTTCCTTTATTATCCATATTCTTAACCCGGGGTTTAAGCACCCCGGAGTTAAAGAATATTACAATTCGCGAAACCCCTCTATTCTGTGAAAGGTTAAAAAGTTCGCATCATGGTTATTTTTTGCGTCCACTTTACCATCATGATACGCCGTCCGACACAATACGATCATATCATTTCCTTCAAATAGCCAATCGACATACTGAAAGCCATGATTAATGACATCTTCATGTTCCAAAACAACTTTTACGTCCTGCCAATTGATCAAATCTTTTGATTTCCGAAGCATCAGTACATTTCGGAAACCTGCAGGGTTACGTTGCGGATATTGTTTACTATATTTTTCGAGTATAGAGTTCGTTAATGTGTAGTAATAATCCGATGTAGCATCATATTTGATGACAAATTTTTTACTACCCCCATCAAATGGAATAAAACCTTTTTTGGGGTCAAATGACAGTTTTTTGCCATCCTTGGAGATCTCGACCATCGCTGCTTTTTCCTGATGCGTCGTTTTATCATCTACACGCAGGATATTCCACAACCGATTGTCCTTCCCTACCACAAAATTGCCTTCCAACCAACCAGTAAAGTTTCCATCGAGGTAAGTCGAGTCAAAAAACAACGTACTGCTCGTCCGCCAGGATTTCGCATCCATGAGGTCTGAATCTACAGAAGCCGACATTACCATAGCACCATAACGTTCACCCCATTTGAGAGAAGGGCCATGTGCAGTTTCCATAGGACGCCACAGACGTCCATTATGCTCAATGATCGGCATAGGCGCACAATGGTATTGGCCAGCGAGTACTATTCCATTTTGCCTATTGGTAGGTTGGGTCCAGGTTTTCCCCCCGTCTTGCGATTTACGGATCAATACTGTACCATGGTGCCTATCCGGCCCTAATAGGTAAAGGTCTCCTTTGTGGACAAAGAGCGAACTCCAGAATGCACCATGGACCGTGCTGATCTTTTTCCACGTTTTTCCTTTGTTTTTCGAGTGGTATACGACTGTTTCTGCCTGTTGCCATTCCGAACTCTGCGGACCGAAAAAATCATGTGAAGCGACATAATCGCCATTAGGAAGTATGACCAAACTCGGAGAGCCGATATACTTTTGTGTCGCTGTAGGTTGATACGTGACCACAGTGCCTGGTACATGAGCAAACTTTTGAGCGAAAGTGTCACACATCCCACTCAAGATAAATACTATTAATAAAAAGTAAACCTTTCTCATTTTTTTTTAATTTTAGTCGTTTCGCTGATGTCATTTTAAAGTTACACATCTTCGTAACGGAGATCATAAGTCTTTTCACAAAATAGGCTAACTATTTTATAACGGTTAGGCCTTTAGGAGCAACTGCTGATTCTTCAATTCTATCCGTTAGTTGTTTATCTAATTTTTTTATCAGATCCCCATACTGCTGTGCCCCTGAAAGATTGTTCATTTCTTGTGGATCGGAGAGTCTGTCATACAATTCAGTCATATTTGGCCCATCTTTTCTCCACCGCGTATACCGATACTTTTCTGTCCTTAATGTGTATCCTCCTCTGACTTGGCTAAGTGCACTCTCCCTTGTTTCATAATTTGGGTCATCCAATACTTTCTTAAAACTTCTACCGGAAATATATCCCGGTGTCTTTATGCCTGCGAGCTGGCTCAGTGTTGGATATAAATCAATCATTTCAACGATAGAATTGCTGGTCTTTCCTCTGCTTTTCATACCAGGATAAGAAATAATCAGGGGGATTCTGTCGGAATCTTCAAACAAAGTGCTTTTTTGGTAGTGTCCGTGTTCGCCCATGTGATAGCCGTTATCTGAAGTAAATACAATGATGGTATTATCACGCAACCCTAAACTGTTCAACGCCGCTAAAACAAGGTCCGCATACAGGAAAGTTGCAAAAAGCATTATTGAACTGCATGCCATCTTTTGCAAGTTGATCAATATTAGGTGTTTTAACTAAATAATGATCGTAAGTTCCGAGATTACAATTCAAATCATCAGCGATTATAAATAGCACGTTCATTTTTTTACTTTGTGCCTGCACTTGAAAAGAAGTGAACAGCCCACTAGTCAAAAGAACGAGTATCCACCTGATTATATTAAAATTATCCATTGTTAGATTGTATCAAAATTATTCGTCATGTTCATCTCGGCTTACTATTCAGAAAATCAATCCGTCGGATCTTATAGTTGAAGAATGATCAACTTGCCAACACGCCAATTTTCTCGCTAAGCACCTGGTAATCTTCAAGCAAGATATCCAGTTGCTTTTTGGCATTCTCGTCTGGAAGTTTAGACGGTGTACGGCTAAAGGTACCGATAGCAATTCCTCGCTTCTGCAACACATACTTAGCCGATACAGGATAGGTATCATGCATCACATCCATATTGTCGATCAGGAACTGCTGTACTTGATCTACCTCATCTTTCTTTTCTAAATTATCAAAATTGTCGCACAACCAGACGACCATCTCCGGAAAATAGTTTCCCTGTATACACGATAGACCGGCAGAGCCAGCTTTCAATGTTTCTACAGCGTGAGCCATATACGCATCATACAAGCCGAAACTCTCATCATCTTTTGTCGCAACAATTTTTGCCCGGACACTGTTGATATCCAATGACGTATCTTTATGGTATTTGATACGGCCTGTTTTCACCAGTTGGCCTAAGAAATCTGCCGATAGAACCCTTTTATAAGGAACCGGACATTCGTAAAATCCTAGAGGTACATCGTCTGTTAGCGCGAGCAACTTCTCTACGTTTGCACGGAAAGTCTCTTCGCTGTCGTCTTCTTTGGCCAGCAAACCGGTTATCACAATAACAGCATCGACGCCGGTGGCATACATCGCTTTAACAAACTCTGCCTGATTTTCAATAGTATCCTCAAAAGTCCCTGTCGCTACGATAGGTACGCGTCCGTTTACTTTCTTCACGATGAACGATACGGACTCTAGCCTTTCTTCCTGCGACAATTGGTACATCTCACTGGACAAGCAGTTGGCAAACAATCCCCCTGCACCCGCCTCTAAATAGAAATCTACCAGATTATCCAACGTATTATAATCAATACTTCCATCTTCCTGAAAAGGCATAAGCATCACAGGAACAAATTTTTTATCCTTCTGAATCATTGTAAATTTTATATGTTTAGTTTATTTTAAATCTATCATCATATGTACGGGCGAAAGATTTTTCGCCCTTACCTTATTTCCTGCTGGCGCAAGCTTGTAGCTTGTGCCTCTTACTCCTTTGTCCTTGATCTTTGTTCCCTTATCCTTGCTCCTTCGCTTTCTCCCTCAACTTCCTGCTTAAATTTCCCGCCAGGAAAATCGACAAAGTCCCTACCACAATAATCATATTCGCATGCAGTGGATTTCTCAGATAAGCATATTGATCGGGTATCAGATAAGAGAATGTCATCCACAATATCACACAGATACCAATTATTGTTCCGATCAGCGCATCATTGTTTTTTACTTTTTTGCTGATCAGACCGAGTAAGAACAATCCCAGCATACCCCCCGCAAAAATACCGGACAGTGTCCACCAAGCATCCAATATACTTTCCACACCTATCATGGCAATTCCTGCGAGCATCCCTATCGTTCCAAAAACACCCGTACCGATTAAGAGTATACGCAAGCTTTGCTTATCAGAAGTTTTGGGATTGATATATCGCTTGTATATGTCTTCAGTAAATACCGTCGCCGAGGCATTCATACCCGAACTGATCGTACTCATCGCAGCAGCCAAAATAGCCGATACGATCAACCCTACGATACCAACCGGGATATGCGTAACCATATAGTTTGGCAATACCTTATCTCCATAGTCCGCAGGAGTGAGACTACCGATGACAGCACTTCCATTCAGTCCCCTTTCTTGAAGAACCTGCTCCTTAATCGGTGTCAATAAATCCTGATTTACATCATAATAAGCATACAAACATGCCCCGATGATAAAAAACAAAAGTGAGATAGGTACGTATAACCATACACACATCCAAACAGACTTCGCTGCGTCCTTTTGGTTAGGTGCAGCATGATAACGCTGCACATAGTTCTGATCCATCCCAAAATTCGTCATATTAATAAAAACCCCATATAGCAAGATCACCCAAAAGGTCGATGAACTAAAATCCGTCAACGAAAATGAGCCTAAGCTAAACTTATCATCCCGAATTCCAATATCAACGATCGTGCTCACTCCCCCAGGGATATTATAAACTAATGTGCCGATGATAATCAACGCACCTATCGTAAGAAGGATACCTTGGGCTACTTCTGTCCATATTACAGCCTCCAATCCTCCCAGTACCGTGTACACAATGATACAGACCCCTGTCACAATCATGATAAGGGCCATATCAAACCCTGTCAATGCCTGCAAGGTGAGTGAAATGCCAAAGAAAATAGATCCCATTCTTGCAATCTGAGTCAATAGAAAACAGATCACCGCATAACTTCTAGCCCAACGTCCAAATCTTTTTTCCAGATTTGTATAGGCTGATACTTCCGTATGGCTCCGATAGAAGGGGACAAAATATTTGGCCGCAAACCAGGCTGCTATCGGCATAGAAAGACTAAACACAAAAGCATTCCAATTTGACCCAAAGGCTTTACCCGGAACACCCAGAAAAGTATTGGAACTCAAAAAAGTCGCATACAAAGAAATGCCTATGGCCCAAGCAGGAATTTTTCCTGCGGCCTTGGTAAACTCTTCGGCCGAATTATTCCTCCGGGAGAAATAAACGCCAACCAATACCATGGCAATAAGGTATATAATGATGATAGCAATGTCTAATACGGGTAAATTGTTCATGTTTATAAATTGGTTAATGCTCTGTATCTCTTGTATAAAATATCATAAATTCTTTGTTTGGTGCGATCGGGTTCGTACGTGCGAGCTACCTGTGCTGCCATCACCGTTTTGGCGTCTTCTATATTTCTATACGCACCGCCGACTACAGCCGCAAATATAGCCGAGCCCAACGCACAAGTCTGGTCACTATCCACCACTTGTATAGCGCATCCCAAGACATCAGCCAACACTTGCACTACATAAGGCGACTTATTGGGAATACCTCCCGTCGCAATGACCGTTTTTATCGGAATATTAAATTCCCGGAAACGGTCGATAATAGCTCTGGAACCAAATGCCGTCGATTCGACAAGAGCCTTAAAAACATGGCCTGCCTGCGTAGCCAAGGTAAAACCATAAGCTGCTGCTTCTTTGGTAAAGTCTGCATCGGGCGTTCTTCTTCCATTGTAATAGTCCGTAAAGACCATATCCTCCTCTGTCACGGGCAACGCCGAGGCTTCTTTTGTCAAATAGCCAAATACCTCCTCTTCCAACAGTTGTTTTTGTTCCATCGTCAATCGTTCGCCCAGAATACCATGTACAGGTTTTAGGAGAAACTTTCGAAACCAATTATAAATATCTCCAAAAGCCGATTGACCTGCTTCAAAGCCGATCATGCCTGGATCTATGGAGCCATCCACCTGTCCACAGATACCTTCGACCAAAGGTGGGTTATCCCCTTGAGGGACAACCAACATATCACAGGTTGAAGTACCGATCACTTTGACCAATGCATAAGGTGCACTTCCCGATCCTACTGCCCCGTGATGGGCATCAATCGCACCGACAGTGATGATCGTCTCCGGATGAAAACCATACTTTTCGACGAAATAAGGTGAAATCTTGCCAAAAACCTCATCCGAAGTATATGTAGTAGTATAAAATCTATTGACTAAATGGTAAAAAGAAGGATCCAAAGAACAGAGAAATTCGGAGGATGGCAAACCGCCATGGTTCTCATTCCACATCGCTTTGTGTCCCGCAGCACAGCGGTTCCTTTTTATGTCAGCAGGTTTTTGCGTACCTGTCAGATAAGTGGGTATCCAATCCGATTGTTCTACCCAAGTAAAAGCCCTTTCCTTGATCTGAGCATCACGCCTATTGGTATACAGGATTTTGGACCAAAACCATTCGGAGGAATATATACCTCCGCTGTAAAGAGTATAATCGATAGGCCATCTTTTGGCTAAAGCATTGATCTCGTCGGCTTCTTGGATAGCCGAATGATCTTTCCAAAGGATAAACATGGCATTTGGATTGTCCTTAAATCCGTCCAATAGAGCCAATGGCTGACAATGTTCATCTATGGCGACGGGAGTCGATCCGGTTGTATTCGTTCCGATCGCTACAACATCTTTGATCAGATCCGGATCGATGCTTTGAAACAATCCCGCGAAAACCTCATCGATCGCTTCCATATAATCCAACGGATGCTGCCGGTATTGATCCTTCGAAGGATCACAATAAAGCCCTTGTGCCCATCTCTTAAAATACGAGATCGACTTCGAAAGGATTTCTCCGGTATACGGATTGACCAGTATACCTCTGGCCGAATCCGTTCCAAAATCCATCCCTATGACTAATTTATTGTTCATTGTGCTTTTATAAAAAAACCTGACCTTTACTGTCCGTAGTGTTAAGCGTAGCGCACTACGAATTTAACATATCCGAGGAGTCTCAGACTCCTTATTGCTTTTTCGAATCCATAGACACCCCTCGGAAGTGTACGGACAGTACCGAGAACTTTTCCAAAGTTTAAAACTTTGGAAAAGTTAATTATATCCCACAGTAATTAACCTTAATCCCCATCGCATTCAATGTCGTTGCCTTGATAGCTGCCGCACGCTTCACGTCAAAATCTCCATCTACATAGACCACTTGGATATGGTTGGCCTTATGCTTGGCCATCATCTGATCCCTGCTCACACCGTCCAGCACACCATGCATGATGGGCCATTGCTTATCTGTCAGGTTCCATCTCCTTTCGGTTTCTTCTTGCGGCAATTCAACCACCCTACCTGTTCCTATATCACACCAAAGCTCATCATTCTCTATATACACACGGCTCCAAACAATCTTACCCGGCCGGCTGACACCACGTAGTGTGCCACCACCTTTTTTAAAGAACATCGGAGGCTGACGCAGACTGTCTGCACCTTGGTATCCTCCAATAAAATGCGATGCTGGAGCTGCTCCCGAAATCAGAAACACCCACACAAATTCTTCTTGTCCATTGACCACAAAATTTTCACCATAGCGTAGGTCATGCAAGGTATTGTCTCCGTTCAGACCCAACTGCCTCCACAAATGGTATGTGACGTATCCATCTATACCGGCACATTCATCCACTTCGTTAAAGTGTGGTAGAGCTGCACCTGCATAAAGTTCTTTACCCTGCTCATCGTAGACCGGCGGCCTCTCAGTATTGTTCAACAACCCCTCAACCAAGTCGCTCGCCGGAACTAAGTCTTTCAATCCTTGCTGATATTGAATACCGACAGTGTCACACCCAAACTCATCGGCAAGACGCAATGCCGCGATATACATTTTACATTGCTCCAAGGTTTGCTCTTTTGTCAATTCATTGACATGATCCGTACCCCAAGCGAATTTCATACCTTTGGCCAGCATCCATTCCAATACCACATTGGCTTCTGCATCAGAGACGGTCAACATTTTAGCATATAAGGTAGATTGGCTCAATCGCTCTTTGAAAATTCCTAACTGATGGATCAAAGCATCCGGTACAATGGCATTGAACATCCCCATACAACCTTCGTCAAATACTCCCATAATGACTTTATCGCTCAGTATCTTGCTGGCGAACTGCTCTGCCAACACACGATCTTCTGCCGAAACAGTTTCCGGATCAAAAGGCCTAACATGCGAATAGTCCTGCGTGACTGTTCCTGTCTCCAACCATTCCTGAAGCCTACTGTTAAAAAAATCATCACTGAAGTCCTTACTCCATAGAAAACTGTATTTTACATTTGCCTTAGTCAACGAACCTGTCAAATTCAATGCACCGACCAAGCCGGGATAAGTACCATCCCAATTGGCCACAATCAAAATCGGCCCTTCGTGCGCAATCAATCCCGCCAAAACATGGTGGCTATATTGCCATACACTCTCCGCCACAATCAAAGGAGCCTTCTTATCAATCTGCCTGAAAATCTTTACACCGATATGCTGATAGTCGATAAAACCATGCCCTTTCTCTTCGTTATACCCATGTGCCCGCTTTGACGACCAGCCCATACTGTGTAAGGCCACGTTCAATTTTTCTTCCATCTGCTGCTGCATAGGCCAACATTTGATATTGGCAGAAGGTCTTAAATCTCCACTACAAACGACTAATACTTGCTTATTATCTATTACTTCCATGAGATATTTATACTTGGTTATACAATCACTACGACAAATATCCAAGAAAATAGCAGACAATTAGTTTCATAAGTTATCCTCTTATTCCAACATATTATCATAAATTTGATTATTATAAGGAAGTAATATAAATTAGTTAGCACAATTATACAGGGCTTCAGCCCGGAAAGAAAAATATAAAAGCCTATGAAACCCAAGTTCCACCAAGTCCCAAAGCCTCTTGACCATACCTTCAGTATCAGACATGATGTGCTTCCACATTTTGGTACGATATGGCATTATCACCCCGAGATCGAACTGCATTATCTTATAAAAGGGGACGGTATTCGGTTTATAGGAGAAAATATAAGCAACTTTGAAAAAGACGAGCTAATCTTGTTGGGGTCGAATGTACCCCATACCTGGAAATGCAATGTCAAGCAGGACAGCAATGACTATGTCGAAGCATTGGTCATGCACTTCCACCCCGAATGTCTGGGGCGGGATTTCCTTTCCCTTCCTGAGACCAAAAGCATACAAAAATTGCTAGCTGTGGCCAATCAAGGCTTACTGATCCAAGGAGAGACCAAAAAGAAAGCACGAAAACTCATGATGAAAATGAAGGACGAGCAAGGTGTAAACAAAATCGTTTTTCTATTACGTATTTTTGACATTCTTGCCAACTCAGATGAATACGAAGTGATTTCTTCCAATTATGACAGTACCAAATTCAATAAAATCGACGAACAAAGAATGAACAAGATATTCACATACACGTTTAGCAACTTTAAGAACAAAATACTAATAGAGGAACTTGCTGAACTCACTAATTTGAGTATTACCTCATTCTGCCGATATTTCAAAATGACGACCAGTAAGTCTTACTTTGATTTTCTGACCGAACTGAGACTGAACTATGCCTGTCGGCTATTGATCAACAGCGATCTGACTGTGAAGGCCATCGCCGAAGAAAGTGGTTTTGAAAACACCTCCAATTTCTATAGGCACTTCAAGAATTTCAAAAATTGTACCCCTAAAGACTATAAGGAAAGTTATATGCAATAAGGTGGGTAAACGGTTAACTCATGAGAAGTTGTAACAAGGAGTAACAAGAACAGTATTTAATAAACACTTCTTTCTAATATCCTCAAAAATTCTCATAACAGTCAAAAAATAAATCTCATCTTTGCAATAGAGATGAACAGTACATTCGAAAAGGACAATAATGCTTCTGGACCTATTGGCATATTTGATTCCGGATACGGTGGTTTGACCGTATTCAAGGAGATACATCGTATACTGCCCCAGTACAACTACATATATCTTGGGGACAATGCACGCGTGCCTTACGGCACACGTTCTTTTCAAACAGTCTACGAATATACCAAAGAATGTGTCTTCAAATTGTTTGACCTCGGATGCAATCTCGTCGTTCTCGCTTGTAATACGGCTTCCGCCAAAGCACTACGCACCATACAACAGCAAGATCTACCTCCCGGAAAAAAAATATTAGGTGTCATCCGTCCTACCACCGAAAGTATAGACCAATATACAAAAACGAATAAGATCGGGATCCTCGCCACACAGGGAACTGTACTCTCAGATTCCTATAAAATCGAAATCAATAAGTTCCACCCCAAAATTGAAGTCTTTCAACATGCCTGTCCTTTTTGGGTGCCGCTGGTGGAAAACAATGAAATAGACAGTTTAGGTGCACACTATTTTGTCAAAAACGACATAGAACAATTATTGACACAATCCAAGGAAATAGACACGATCGTATTGGCATGCACACATTATCCTTTACTACTCCCCATTATCGAAAAATATACACCGCAAGGTATACAGATTCTTGCCCAAGGCGAACTCGTCGCCCTTAGCCTGGCAGATTATCTTCAAAGACATCTCGAAATCGAAAAGAAATGTTCCAGAGGAGGAGATTTGCAATTCTATACGACTGACGATCCCCGAGCTTTCGAAGAAAAAGCCGAAATATTTTTTGGACAAAAAGTCCACGCTGCGAATATAAAGGTATAATCTATCAAATGATCTTGGGCTGCAGCCTAAGGAAGGGATAAAAACTATCGCTGGCGCAAGCCTCCTTCGTGTGCCTTTAACTACAAACTCTCGCCGTCTCTTTTAACCTGTGGCCTGCAAAGTCAATGCATACAATTTCATTTGCTTGACCATAGACAACAATCCGTTGGCACGTGTGGGAGAAAGATGCTCCTTAAGCCCTATCTGGTCTATGAAATACAGGTCACTTGCGACGATCTCCTGTGGCGTATGTCCCGAAAGCACCTTGACCATCAGACTGACTAAACCCTTGGTGATCACGGCATCACTATCGGCCGTAAAATAAACTTTACCATCCTTTAATGTGGGGTACAACCACACCTTGGATTGACAGCCTTTGATCAGAAACTGGTCCTGTTTGTATTGCTCGTCGATCAAAGGGAGTTCTTTGCCCAATTGGATGATATGCTCATATTTTTCCATCCAATCCGAATAAAAAGTAAAATCCTCGATCAATTCGTCCTGTATTTCGTTTATAGTCATTTTTTTATTTAGTGATCAGCAGTCCGTTACCACAATCAAAAATCGTAATTCGTAAATCAAACCAACATTCCTACAGCCCGCTTGATTCCTTCCGTTAGCCTATCAATCTCCTCCTTAGTATTGTACATAGCCAAGCTGGCTCTTACTGTCCCCGGTATACCAAACTGATCCATTACGGGTTGAGCACAGTGGTGTCCAGTACGTACGGCTATTCCCAATTTGTCGAGGATCACGCCAATATCGTAAGGGTGCACACCTTCGATGACAAAAGATAATACCGAAGATTTAGATTTTGCCGTTCCTATCATTTTTAGACCTTCGATTTCTGTCAACCTTTGTGTTGCATACTCCAACAACTCATCTTCGTACGCCTTGATACGATCTAGCCCTATAGCCTCGATATAATCGATGGCAGCAGCCAGACAGATACCAGCCTCAATATTAGGCGTACCCGCCTCAAATTTAAATGGCAAATCGTTATAAGTAGTTTTTTCGAACGTCACATCCTTAATCATGTCCCCACCACCTTGATAAGGAGGAATGGCATTTAGCCACTGTTCCTTACCATACAGTACCCCTACACCCGTAGGACCATACATCTTATGCCCCGAAAACACCAGAAAGTCAACATCGAGATCCTGCACGTCAATTTTCAGATGCTGTACAGCCTGAGCAGCATCGATCAACACAGGTGTATTGTTTTGATGCGCCAAACGGATAATTTCTTTAACGGGATTTATCGTCCCCAATGCATTGGAAACATAGGTCACAGCCACCATTTTGGTTTTTGGAGAAAGTAAGGAACGGTATTGCGCTATGTCCAATTCGCCTTGCTCATCCATGGGAATGACCTTCAAGACAGCCCCTCTGTCTTCACAAAGCATTTGCCAGGGCACGATATTCGAATGGTGCTCCATAGCTGAGATAATGATCTCATCACCGGCATGTACAAAAACTTTACCATAACATTGAGCGACAAGATTAATACTATCCGTAGTACCTTTCGTGATGATAACCTCATGGTCATGCCCTGCATGAATGAATGCTTGTACTTTCCGACGTGTGACCTCAAATGCATCTGTCGAAATCTGGGACAAGTAATGTACCCCGCGATGCACATTGCTGTTCATATCTCGGTAGTAATGTGTGATGGCATCGATAACCTGCTGAGGTTTTTGTGTTGTCGCACCATTATCCAAATACACCAAAGGCCGACTATTTACCTCCCTACTCAGTAAAGGAAAATCAGCCCGAACACGTAATATATCAAAGTCTTCCAAACCTGCTAAATTCAAGATAATAAGGCAAAGTTAGCATTTATATCCCCAAAATCTGTCAATAATATGTATTCTTTCTGAAAAACGGTAATCAGTGGTCAGTAACCTTGAAACACAAAACCCTAACTCAATACGCATATCTCAATACGCAATACTCACTACTTCATACTCAATACCCAAATATGACTTTCGTCATCTCTGTGTTTTTTTGACAAAAAAGAAAAGATGAATTTGCCCTAATTTATCTACCTTTGTCTAATATGCAAGAGAAACCGTTAAATATCCCAGAAGGATCGAGAAAAGAGGTCATGGCCTATCTCGAGCCGTTCATGTTGCATGAAATGAGCGAGTACTTAAAACCTGTGGAAGAAATGTGGCAACCTGCTGACTTTCTTCCCGATGCCTCTCGTAACACCTTTCACGAAGAAGTTCGTGAATTGCAGGAAAGTGCCAAAGAACTTCCGTACGATTTGGTAGCCGTATTGATCGGCGACACCATCACCGAAGAAGCACTTCCAACTTATGAATCGTGGCTTACCATGGTCGAAGATGTGGAAAAAAACGAACAAGGAGGCTGGATGAAATGGGTACGTGCATGGACGGCCGAAGAAAATAGACACGGTGACTTGCTCAACAAATACCTGTACCTGTCCGGACGTATCAATATGCGGGAATTCGAGATGAGTACGCAATATCTGATCCAAGATGGTTTTGATATCGGCACAGGTGCTGATCCTTATAGAAACTTTATATACACCTCATTTCAGGAATTGGCTACCAACATCTCCCACAGACGTGTAGCCGGTATATCCAAAAAAAGTGGAGACAAGCTATTAGCAAAGATGTGTGGTGTGATCGCCTCAGATGAAGCAAGGCACGCCAAAGCATATATGTCCTTTATATCCAAAGCCATCGAAGTAGACCCTAGCGAGGTTATGTTGGCCTTCGAGGATATGATGCGCAAAAAGATTGTTATGCCTGCACATTTTCTACGCGAATCCGGTGAACCACAAGGCGAAGCCTTTGCACACTTTTCGGATGCTGCCCAACGCATGGAAGTGTACACCGCGTTGGATTATGTAGACATCCTCAAAGAACTCATCGTCGAATGGAAAATAGATAAGGTATCCCACCTCAACGAACAAGGAGAGAAAGCCCGGGATTATATCATGAGATTACCCGACCGCCTGACCCGTTTGGCCGATCGTATCAAAATCCCCGAACTACAATACAAGTTCAAGTGGATATATGGATAAAACAAATCGAGGTGCGGTAAAAACTGTACCTCGATTTGTTTTACGCTATTTTGACTTTTAGCCATTCTTTTTCTCATTTTTTAAGCATATATTTGTTATACTAATTATTGTTATGCTAAAGGAAAAATATAATCAATATTCTTTCATTCTGGACAGGACAGCCAGGCGTGTCAAACAGTATGCTCAATCGGCTTTTAGCCAACATAATTTTGATCTCACAGTAGATCAATGGACAGCGTTGCGTACACTATACGAAAATCCAGAATGCACGAACAAAGAACTCGCCGAGTTATGTGGAAAAGATCAGCCTACATTGACCCGGATAATCGATCTGCTGATCAAAAAAAATTTGGTGGCCCGTGTCGACCATCCTTCGGACAGACGCTGTTTGAGCCTACAGTTGACCGATAAGGGACAAAGCAAAATTTTGGAGATTGCTCCCAAAGTAGCCGAATTCCGCATGCAGGCATGGCAAAATCTTACAGAAGAAGATTTTGCACACTTCACCCGGATTTTAAACACGATTTACGATAATTTGACTATAAAACAAAGGGATAATGGAGATGGAAGTTATGATTAGGATCTCGCCCAAATAACTTCTATAACCTTCATCACATACATAACTTTCATCACTTTAACACAAAGCACCATGATAACAACAGATATTTGCATCGTAGGAGCTGGTCCCGTCGGACTATTTGCCGTTTTTGAAGCTGGCTTGTTAAAAATGCGTTGCCACCTCATAGATGCCCTGCCTCAAGTGGGTGGACAGTTATCCGAAATATACCCCCACAAGCCTATCTACGACATTCCGGGATACCCCATCGTCACTGCACAGCAATTGATCGACAACCAAATGGAGCAGATCAAGCCATTTGCTCCGACCTTTACATTGGGCGAACGAGTAGAACAACTAGCTAAGCAAGCGGATGGTTCCTATATCGTCAGCACATCCGAAGGTACAGATGTACATTGCCAGGTCATCGCAATTGCCGGTGGACTCGGATGCTTTGAGCCCCGTAAGCCTGATCTGCAAGATATCGAGACTTACGAACGAAAGGGAATAGATTATATGGTCAAAAATCCGGACAGCTACCGCAACAAAAAACTGGTCATCGCAGGTGGTGGAGATTCCGCATTGGATTGGACGATTTTCCTAAGCGATATTGCCCAAAGGGTAACCTTGGTACATCGCAGCGACAGCTTTCGTGGAGTACCAGATTCGGCAGACAAAGTATATGAATTGGCACAACAGGGTAAGATAGATCTCCTGCTGTCCCACAACCTATTGGGGGTACATGGCAATGGTGTACTTACGCACGTCAAGTTGTCCAACAAAAACAAGGAAGAATTTAGTATAGAAGCTGACAATTTGATTCCGTTATATGGTCTTACACCAAAACTAGGCCCTATCGCCGAGTGGGGGTTGCATATCGATAAAAACGCGATCGAAGTCGACACATTCGATTATTCGACAAATGTAGAGCGGATTTATGCTATAGGTGACATCAACACCTATCCCGGAAAATTGAAATTGATCCTTTGCGGATACCACGAAGCCACATTGATGGTACAGAGCGCATTCAAATATGTGTACCCTGAACAAAAATTGAGTTTTAAATACACAACCGTAAACGGTATCCATGCTTTTTAGGAAAAAAAAGATGGGAGTGATGATGGTTATAGAGGTTATAAATGGTCATGATATACGGTGATTCCATAACTTCCTTCACCATCATAACTTCGTAACTTTAAAATAAAGAGACAGAGGTGGTAAACGTGAAGATGAGCACGATATTTCTCACAAAGCTTTTTCTTAGCGGCTCTGCGAGGAATTTTGAGACGTAAAGAGATGTTTGTCGTACACCTAAACAAAACCTCAATTAAAGAAAATCAATGGAAGACAACATAATTGACATACACATCGAAGATAGGGATGGCACTATACAAACAGTGGCCATACCTACTGATGTCAACCTCAGTCTGATGGAGATTCTCAAAGCGGCCGAATACGATATATTGGCCACTTGTGGAGGAATGGCATTATGCGCAACATGCCATGTACAGATAAAGTCCGGAGCAGAACATCTTCCTCCTCCTCAAGACCAGGAACTGGATATGCTGGATACGTTGCCGGACGCCGATCTCGACAGTAGATTGGCTTGTCAGCTAAGGCTTTCAAACGACAACGACGGCTTATCCTTCAAAATAAGGGGAGCCTTACAATAGGCATCCATACACATGTGTATATATTACACTATGTATATCACGGTTTTAGCTTAAAAATTTGCAGAGAAAATTAGAAATAGCGGTATTATCAAGCAAAAACAAGGTTATAAATCACAAAATAAAAATAAATATTTTATGATTTTTTGAGATATTTGTCACATATTAGAAAAAACACGAATAAGACATGTTGTTGAATCGTTCAGAGCGTTCTTTCCCTCGTATCATCGTTATCGGTGGCGGTTTTGGTGGTGTAGAAGTGGCACGCACATTAAAAGATAAAGATGTAGAGGTGCTTCTTATTGACAGAAACAACTTCCACACCTTCCAACCACTCATGTATCAGGTTGCTACAGGTACACTGGCCGAAGATTCCATTTCCTTTCCCCTTCGTAAAATGTTCAAGTCCCAGATGAATTTTAAATTTCGTCTGGCCGAAGTACAACATATCGACAACGAGAAAAAAGAAGTACATACATCTATCGGGATACTCGATTACGACTACTTGGTCATTGCGACTGGCGCTACAACAAATTTCTTTGGTAACCAGGAAGTGGAAAAATACGCTCTTCCGATGAAAAGTGTCAAAGAAGCGTTGAATATCCGTAGTTATGTATTACAAAATCTGGAAGAAGCCGTTTTGCGCAAAAATATCGCCGACAGAGAACGTTATCTGAATTTCGTAATCGTAGGAGGGGGACCAACAGGTGTCGAACTGTCCGGAGCTATCGCCGAAATCCAGTTGCATATGCTCAAAAAAGATTACCCCGAATTGAGTGAACACGAAATGAAAGTTTACCTTATCGAAGGAACAGACAAGATCCTGGGAGCTCTTTCGGAAAAATCTTCCCGTGATGCCGAACGGTATTTGAAGGAGCTTGGCGTGAAGGTCAAGCTCAACACCCAAGTGACAGGTTACGACGGCAATACCATTACATTCAATAACGGCGAAAGTATCCCAACAAAGACCGTGATATGGGGAGCTGGCGTAAAAGGACAGTTTCCAGACGGCCTTCCATCCGAGCTCATCGAACGCGGCAATCGTATCCGAACCAATGGTCAATGTCAGGTCGAAGGCATGAAAGACGTATATGCCATTGGTGATGTAGCCGCCATGATTACCGACGATACACCACGGGGGCTTCCAGGCGTAGCGCCGGCAGCACAGCAACAAGGTAAATACGTTGCCCAGCATATCCTGAATTCCGTCGATGGAAAGCCCAATGAAGAAGAATTCAAGTACTTCGACAAAGGCTCCATGGCTACAGTAGGTCGCAACAGAGCTGTAGTAGACGTAGGCAAGTTTCACATGAAAGGCTTTATTGCCTGGATGATATGGATGTTCATCCATCTGGTCTCTATCTTCGGATTTAGAAACAAAGTCGTCACTTTTGTCAACTGGACCATCAAGTTCTTGACAAAAAATTCGGGGATACGGCTCATCGTCTATCCATACAACAGGCCACAGCCTACCTCTCCAATAAAATAATATCCTGTAGAGACGCGATTAATCGCGTCTCTACGAATACAATAATTCCCATATCTGTCTTTAGAATTCCGAAAGATCCTACGGACTTTTAATAGAGATATTTTCTTATTTTTGGAAAAACGACAAAATAAATCCTGCTATGGACAATAAAACGATTGCACGTACTTTTAGGCTTTGCAGCCAATTGATGGAATTGCACAACGAAAACCCTTTTCGCACCAAAGCAATGGCCAGTGCATCGTTCAAAATAGACAAATTACCTTTCTCCGCTATTGAAGCCAACATCGAACAGCTGAGTGCCCAACAAGGTATTGGAAAAAGTACAGCCGAAAAAATCAAACAGATCGTGGACAAAGGATCTTTTACCGAGTTGGATAGCCTATTGGAGAAAACGCCAGAAGGAATCTTGGAAATGCTCAAGATCAAGGGTCTCGGACCCAAGAAAATTCAAATTATCTGGCAAGACCTTCAGATCGAAAGCGTAGGCGAGCTCTATTATGCCTGCAACGAAAACCGACTGATCGAAGCCAAAGGATTCGGTCTCAAAACTCAGGAAGAGATCAAAAAAGCTATCGAATTTACATTAGCCAATCAAGGTTGGTATCTCTATGCAAAACTGTTACCTGCAGCAGAAAATGTTTACAGGCACCTCTCAACAAGCCTTCCCTCTCATCAGATCTCATATACAGGAGCTATCCGACGAAAATGCGAGATACTATCCCATATAGAGGTCATCTGCGATGCCACACTGGAAAACCTGTGTACGGCCATTCAGCAATTGGACAACGAATGGAAGATAGAGACAAAAGAAAATACGATCTCTTTCCGGGACGAAAACAATTGCCCATTTGTCATATATAGTACCACAGCCGATCTTTTCGCTTTGGATTTATTATTGACGACAGGTTCCGAACAACACCTAAAACTTCTGCAACACATCAAAACACCTATTCCCATTGGCAATAGTGAGCAAGACATATATCGGTCCTTAGGACTTGCTTACATCGAACCCGAACTACGAGAGGGGCTCGACGAAATCGAATGGGCAAAAGACAATCAATTGCCGACACTGATCACCTTCGACGACCTCAAAGGCTCTCTACACAACCACTCCACCTATTCGGATGGTGTACATACATTGGCCGAAATGGCCCGATACTGCAAAGAAGAATTGAATCTGGAATATTTTGGTATCTGTGACCACTCCCGTACTGCCGTGTACGCAGGAGGCCTGTCTGTCGAAAGCGTGGAGCGACAATGGGCGGAGATAGATCAGCTAAACCAACAGATGGCCCCTTTCAAAATCTTCAAAGGCATTGAAAGCGATATTCTTTCTGACGGTACTCTGGATTATCCAGATGAGATATTGGCACAATTTGACTTTGTCGTTGCATCTATCCACAGCAACCTTAAAATGGATGAAGATCGAGCTACGACACGCCTGCTAAAAGCCATTGAAAATCCCTATACGACGATATTAGGGCACCCTACTGGCCGGCTTCTTTTATCCAGAAGTGGCTATCCACTGAATTTTAAGAAAATAATAGATGCTTGTGCGGCCAACCAAGTTGTCATCGAGATAAATGCCAATCCTTTACGTTTGGATTTGGACTGGCGCTGGCATCGATATGCACTGGAAAAAGGGGTACTCCTCTCGATCAATCCTGATGCGCATCGCACAGAGGGATTACTAGACATGCACTATGGTGTGTATGTAGCACGAAAGGGAGGATTGACCAAGGAAAAATGTCTAAATGCCTTCTCATTGGCTGAAATTACGACATACTTTAAATCAAAAAAAACATCTTAATAGAGACGTTGCATGCAACGTCTCTATTAAATAAAATTAACAATTTCCTGCAATCTGACACCCAAGCCTTCGGATATCTGGTAGAGATAATAAAATGAAGGGTTGATTTTTCCCTTTTCCAATCTCTGTATGGACTGCTGGTCCTTATTAATGGAATAAGCCAACATTTCCTGTGTTATCCCCTTTTCTTTTCTGATGTATTTTATACGTTCTCCCAACTTTCGGAGTGTGATCTGCCTGTCTTCCATAGTAGGTAAAGGAAAGACTATTGAATTTTAAAACTTACAACGAATATGTTGTATTTTTCAAGGGTTTGTGTACCTTTGATACAACCAAACATTATTCATTATCAAACTCTATATATGAATAGCTATAAAAAAAGTATCGATATCTTACATCGCAGATTGATAAGAGTGAGGGTATTTTGTTTTGTTTTAACTATAGGTGTAATACCTCTATTTTATTTTTTCGGCGAAATCACATGGCATCACGCCTTCATTATCGGAATAACATTCGGCTTAATCGTTTTCCTGTCTTTTCATTTTAAATATGCTATCGAACAGAAAGCCTTAAAGAACTATGTCTATCATCTCGAACATAAAAATAAGGAAACCGCCCTTCATTGGGGAAGAAAATACTATGCTATCAAGCGCTTGGGAGCCCTAGGTATTCGGCATATGAATATTTCAATAGAGGACGAACAGACCATCAGCCATGATATACGGAAAAACCTATAAGGCTTTGTATCTATATTACCTTAGACTAGGATCACTAAAAGTATCTCCCGCATGAATATCCCCCGTTTCATACCCTTTCTTAAACCAATACATCCGCTGTTCCGATGTACCATGCGTAAAAGATTCCGGATTAGCGTGGCCATGTGCCTGCTCTTGAATATGATCATCCCCTACGGCAGCCGCAGCACGCATACCATCCACAATATCGTCATAAGTCAACTCAATATCCGTCATTTTGTTGACATAATGTGCCCACACCCCTGCATAGAAATCTGCCTGTAGTTCGGTCATGACAGAAATCTTATTATACTCCCTTTCACTCATTTTGGCACGCATCGCATTTGTCTTCTGCAATACACCAAGTACTTGCTGAATATGATGCCCCACCTCGTGTGCAATGACATAAGCCAACGCAAATTCGCCTTTTGCACCGAATCGTTGGGACAACTCCCGATTAAAACTCAAATCCAAGTATATTTTTTGATCACCTGGACAATAGAACGGTCCAAAGGCTGATTGCCCATAACCACATCCTCCCGTTTCTGTACCTTGTGTGTACACGACCAACGAAGGTTTAGGATAAGCCTGTCCCGATTGTCGAAACAATGCTGTCCAAATATCATCTGTACTGACCAACACAACATCGGCAAAATCAAGCAATCTATCCTCCTCCGGTGTAGACTGATACTCGCCTTGCTGTGTAGCTGCACCTCCGGCATTCTGCATCTGTTCCAACAATTGGGTCGGATCGCCCCCCATAAAAAGACTGATCAACAAGACGATTACCCCTCCGATACCACCAAGGGCAACTTTGCCACCGGTAGACATCCTTCTCCTATCTTCGATATTGCCGCCTCTGCGGCCCCCTTGCCATTTCATAATTCTGTTTGTTTCAAGTTAAAACAATTATACGAATTCTTTGGCATATCCTTTTTATTTTTAAACTGGGATTGTTATTTTTTTGTAGAGATGCAATGCATTGCGTCTCTACTACAAATTTTATTACCTTTGCCGCAATGAATATCGAAAAACAACTCAAGGAACGCAGTCACAATATCTGCGAATTATGCGGCAACACGAATGGGCTCTCTATATACGAAGTACCTCCGGTCGATATACCCAATGTCAACAATTGTATCTTGGTATGCGAGACATGCAAGTCTCAAATAGAGAAAAAAGAACAATTGAATCCCGACCATTGGAAAACCTTGACCGATACTATGTGGTCCGAATATCCAGCAGTGCAAATAGTTGCATGGCGTATGTTGAGTCGCCTCCGCAATGAAAGCTGGGCAGCAGACAACTTAGAAATCCTTTATTTAGACGATGAAAATCTCGAATGGGCAAAGAAAACCGGTGACCATGAGCAAGACGGAACCGTACAGTTCCACCAAGATTCCAACGGGACAAGACTTTATGACGGCGATACTGTCGTGCTTATCAAGACATTGGATGTAAAAGGATCCTCTTTAAGTGCAAAATTGGGTACAGTCGTTAAAAACATACGATTGGTACAAGACAATATCGAACAGATCGAAGGGAAAGTCGAAGGACAAACGATCGTTATCCTTACCAAATACCTCCGAAAAGGGTAAATAGCATAAAAATATTAAAGAGGCTGTCTAAAAAGCCTTTTTAAAAAAAGGAATCCCCGATACATTAAAGTGTCGGGGATTTTTATTGTTTGTCCTAAAAAATGGTTATTTTTAGGTGCACCCAAACAATATGGCAAAC